>Ga0268276_1000614_pt1 | contig 40369 bp, 30 predicted proteins | sample saktaG_4_FD_190145 | JGI IMG/M metagenome (GOLD analysis project Ga0268276, IMG submission 190145) | Saline water microbial communities from Sakinaw Lake, British Columbia, Canada - sak_2010_1_5_45m | ecosystem: Environmental > Aquatic > Non-marine Saline and Alkaline > Saline ...
ATTAAAGGTGATTTACAAACAGTAAAGTTACAATAACTTCCTATGTTCTGGAATGCTGCATTTTACATTTATCCTTGCCTCCCCAGCCCCCTTCTGCGGGTTGCTTCTCCCGAGTGCTCGGGATAGCAATGACAATGGATGTAAATTGAGGTTGATTCATCGCTTCGCTTCTCGAAAAGACAATGGGTGTAAATGAGGTTGCTTCGTCGCTTCGCTCCTCGCAATGACAATTGAAGTAAATGGGGGAAGAGTGCAGGTAACCTGCTCTGTAGTGCGGGTTGTTTTTGGGAACTTGCTCTTTTATGGGGGTTGATTTTATTGGTAATTTGGAGGTTTAGTGCAGGTAGTGCAGGTTCCCCTCTTATCTTTTATCTATAGAATAATATTAAGAATGTATAATATAGATATTACGTGTAATATATAAGTTGGGGGTTTTAGGTGCACTGGGTGCACTTTGGGGTTATTTCGAGATTGCTTCGGCACTATGTGCCTCGCAATGACAATGTTATAAGTTTGAATTGTGCCTCGCAATGACGAGGGCAGGTTTGATTATAGTGCAGGTTGAGGGCAGGTGGTAGGGAACGACGAAGGACGAAGGAGGAAGGACGAAAGAGGAAGGACGAATTACGATTGACGAATTGAGGATAGATTGGGAATGTGGGAACGCAGGGAGATGAGTTTGTCGAAGAGGAGGGTCTTGGAGATCAGGGGTGGGGTGGTTGGAGGTGTGGTTGTTTGGATGCTGATCAGGCCGAAGTAATCGATGAAGCGTTCGAAGGTGCGGAGGGAGTAGCAGCGGCTGACGTACTCCTGCAGGGTAGCATAGTTTGGTTTGATGGAGGGGTCAATCAGTTTTGGGAAGGCTTTGAAGTACTTATCAGCATAGAAGGATTCGGGACGAAGATCGGCGCCGTACTTTTTCAGGAGGATCAGGGAGAATGCGAAGCCCAGCTGGCCTATGTTGTTCTCGCCATATCCGTCGAAGCAGGCCCAGTTGAATTTGAGCCCAAAGGTGATGAGGAGGTTTTTCAACAATCCGGGCATGTTCGAAAGCAGGCTTTTCCCCTGTTTGGTGAGGCTGAGTTTGTTGTTGCGCTTCTTCGCGATGCCTGTCAGGGTGATCAGGTTGGCCGGGAGGGTCATGATGATCGAATCGGATTCCTTGTTCAGTTTAGTAAAACCACTCTCTATCATTTCGTCTTTCAGGAATCCCTGACTGTACAATTCAATGATCACACCAGGAGGCAAGTACCCCCGCTGTGTCAGTTTCATCTCTCCGGCCGCGGCGATCTTTGTAGCCAGGTGATGGATCTGGTTAAGAAGTGGGATTTTAGAGTAATCTGCATCCGAAAGTTTGTTCAGTTTCATCGGGCAGTCCGGGCCAAAGGGATCCCACAGGATGGCGTGCATCTCGGCGGGGGAATAGCCTTCAAATTCGGGCAGGGGTCGGTTGTTCTGTTCCCGCATGATTTCGTTAAAAGCCTGGTTGAGTTCGTTGAGGTCGGACATAAGACAAAATTACATGAAAAAACGAAAATCATCAGATGTACCAGAAAGATAGTATGCAATTGGTCTCCAATATAAAAACTTACTAATTATGCAGTGTTTTTGAACTGCTGAAAATGCAGTTCCAGTCTTTCTTTATCTGGCCAGTTGATTTTTCTTGTGGGCAGGATGATGCTGTTGTTATTAAGTTCCTGGATTCCGTACCTGAGCATAGGGCTGTATTATAAACCTCCTGTACAGTCGAAATTGAGAGAGATATTGAAGTTTGATGAGATCTAGTTCACTTTAATCATCCTGTAAGCATCTAACAGCGAAACCGTTTGTTTTAAAACTATTGTATGAGGTGACGGTTTCTGAATCAAAGTGCAGCTTGCTGTTCCAGGCTTCAGAGGCTCCTGCTTCGGAAGAGGACCAAAAGTAAGCAAGCTTTGTTAAATCATTAAAATTCCCATCGTTTCCACGGTTACCATTTGGAAGACCGGTAAAGCCACTGATGTTTGTCCCGTTACCATTATCAAACCAGCCTGTTGTTGATTTTAGTTTTGTTCCTGCAACTAGTTCACCACCAAGGAAATCAGTCAGGATTGTCCAGTCGTCGACAGAGGGGATATGCCAACCATCTGGGCAGATTCCCTGGGTTCCAGGGACAGAAGAGTTCCTCATCAATTCATCCCACTGATAAAGACCTCCATATGTATCACAGTTTGCTTCATCATTGTTAAAACAATATTTCTCAATGATAGAATTTGTTGGATCCTGGTTCTGACCCCCATCGACCCTGCTTCCAACATTGAGATTTTCCTTAAACCAACATTGGGCCCCAATCATAACAGTATTATACTCCTGCCCCTCGTATAGTAAAGTTAACTGGCCACATGGCAATGGAGTTGTAAAGCTCTTTATAGTTCCATATGAAGTCCCCTTTTCATTGGTCACATAGGCAGCGATGAAATAGTTGGTTTGTGGAATAAGATTAGTTACTTCACTTAGATACGTTCCGGTTCCGGATCCGTCAGAAGATATCCCGAGTGCATTAGATAAAGTCGGGTTACCAGATATATTCCAACATACACCTCTAGAAGATACAATTCCGTTTCCATCTGAGGAGACAACACCTCCACACTTTGCTGATGAAGATGTTGCATGGGTCACAATTGATGTAGATACAGCTGGAAGGAGTAGCTCAACTGTCGTAAAATCAAGCTGATCACTATAATATATGACTTGTGTGGTTCGAGCATAAGATCTAATGTAGTATATCGTTTGAGGGATTAGTTCCGACAGGTAATAAGAGAACTCCCGTGGTTCAGTGACAGCTCCTTGAGAACTGAATGAGGATGATAAGTCAGGCAATGGATTCGTCCCCCAGCAAAATCCGTGATCAATAATTGGAGTTTGACCAAGAGTCAGGATCGCCGAAGAAGTAATTGCCCAAGTGGCTTTAACCGTATCAATGATAACAGCAGAGAACTCTACTTTAGTGCTAACAATTGGAGGGTCCGGAGTCTTTTTGCAAGCAATTAAGATGGTGATTAATGAAAGGACTTGAGCAAAGGTACTAGACTTCATTTTATTGATAAAATTTACAAATAAAAGTAATTCAATTCTTTTTGAACTTCTAATTTTCTTCCTTCTTCTCTGCAATAATGTTTGAATTAATTAAATCCTCAATCCTGGAGGCACCGGCAGGAAAACCCGCCTGTCTTGCTGTAATTGTATTTGTCCACTCTCTCGGTATTGTAGAGGAGGGTCCGGAATACCGCGGTTGTAGATGTGGCCTTCGTCGACGACCAAAAGTAGGCGTAGCTCCCCAGACCGTTGAAATCGCCATTGATGTTCCGGTAGCTGCCCGGAAGGGCAGTAAAGCCACTTGAATTGGTCGCTCCGGTATTTGGTGATAACCAATGAGCTGTTCCTACCTCCTTCATCTTTCCTCCGGCTACCAGTTCACCTCCAAGAGTAGTAGTGAGAGTTGTCCATTCTGCATGCGTAGGGATATGCCACCCGTCGGGACAAAGCCCCTTTTCTCCTTCAGTAGTGACGTACTGCATCACCTCATCCCACTGATACAATCCCCCATACGTGTTGCAGTTAGCTTCAATGTCGTTGTAACAGTACTTCTCAATCACCGTATTGTTTGTCTGGTCGTCGCTACCATTAATCCGCGTACCAATGTTGAGGTTTTCTTTGAACCAGCATTGGGTTCCAATCATAAGCGTATTATAGATTTGTCCAGAGTAATCGATTGTATCTCCGCACTGCCAGGACTGTGCTAGAGTAGTAAAAGTAATTTCGTTACCGTAAGAAGTCCCAAAACTATTAGTGGCATATGCTAAAAAATAATACTGCTTATGGTCAATAAGACCAGTAAGAGATTTGGTAAAAGAACCTGTATCCGCTCCATTCTGTGAAAATCCCTGATTACTCTCAAGGGTAGGATTTCCAGTAGTATCCCAAACAAAACCTTTTTGCGAAATTACTGCACCACTATCATAAACCGCAGATGCATGTAGAACAACACTTGATGTAGTAATCCCTGTTGCATCCCCAGTTGAAACAACCGGTCTTCCTCTTTTTAAGGTGATTATTTCTTGTTGTTCACCATAGATCGTCCCACCTTGATATGAAATATATGACCGTATATAATATCGTGTATGTTCCATTAGACCAGGGAGATCACTTGAAAACTTCTCTGCATGATCTATTTCTCCTAAGCTAGAATGACCATCTGAAATCGTTGGATTTGGTGAAGTGCTCCAGCAGTGCCCGTGTTGGGTGATGATATTGCCGCCAGTACTATTGAGTGTACTGGAAATGAAGGCGGAATTGTATGAAATAGAATCAGCAGTAGTGTTACCGATCAGGATCTTGTTGCCTCCTGAAGGCGTTTCAGGAGCTTTTTTGCAAGCGAATGAAATGGCAAGAAAGATAACTATGAGAATGATAATCTTTGGTTTCATTTTTATGTTTTTTGCAACACTTATGAAGATAGATATTACAGATTCTAAATGATTAAAAGGCAACTCCTATCCCAGCTGTCCAATTGAAGGATTTAAAGTTTAACATTGTTCCGCCAGCGGAAAGAAGCAATATTTTGATTTTGTACATCACACCAAGATCAATTTCAACGCCAGAGTTGCAGTATCCATCATATTTGACATAACTGGAGCCAATTTTAATGTCTCCGTCGTAGCTGTATTCATCTATCCCAAGTAAATAATCTTCTTTGCCATAGCCAATTCCTAAACAAAGAAAGAAATTTCGTATCGGTTGATAACTGATCCCGGCAAGAGCAGAAAAAGCGGAATAGCCATTCTTTTCTGTGAAGGTGAAATAACCAGGATTGGTATAATCAACATAACCATTTTGGTATGTATAGGTCGCTGACTTCAAGGCATCTATGTTCCCCCTGACTTCGGCGTAAAAGCCAACCATTCCAAGCATTCCCCCTCTCAATCCAATGTATGTGGTGGCATTTCCAACATAGGAAATGAAAAAGAATCTCCTGGGTCTTTTACTGGTGATTTCTGCCCTTACATCAAAGACAACCGTTTCAGTGACGAAAGGCATCTCTTTTAATACATCCCAGGTAATCGAGTGCGTTCCCCTTTGCATGTCAGGGCCTACGTCACCAGTAACCTCTTGCAATGGGCCCTCAAAGGATTGACCACCATCTCTGCTAACATAAAGAGACGTATTAAACGTTTGGTAAAATTTTCCCTGGAGAGTGTATTTCACTACAACTTTATTATCCTTTACATCTGACGAGACATTTGTGACCTGCTGGGAGATGAGTATCGTGGGGGAAAGAAGAGAGGTGAGGATGAAAATTACGAGTCTCATGTTCATGTTATCACGTTTATCCTTTAGTAGGTAGCATATAATCAATAAATTGCGAGTATCATTTCAGCATTCCCATGAAATTGGGGTTCCTGAAGTCCGCGGATCTTAACTGAGGTCTCTTCTACTTTCTCTTTTACATAAGAACTCAACTCGCCCATTGAAATCTGTTTATCTCCGTTTAAGTCGGCTTTCCCTTGAAGACCCACACAAATCCAGTATGTGAACAAGCCAACCTTAGCTTGGTCGAAGGCGAGTGAAGTCTGATCAAAATCAGAAGAGGAGAACACAGTGAATTTGGAATTTTCTTCCCATGGTTTCTTAATCAAAGGTTTTAGTCGAACTCCTTTCATGGCAATAAGGTTTTCAGAATTGAAGGCTTCGCTTGAACGAGAAGAACCACTGAAGCAAGCATCCATGATAATTGTAACACTTCGAGCCCCTAAAGCTAGTAGGTCCTCATAGAATTTGTTCATTTCAAATCCCTGACGTTCAATAGCTTCAATTCTTCCATCTGATGGAATTAGGAACACTTGGGTCCCATCTTTTGAGGGGATCCCATGCCCAGAGTAGAAAATAAACAGGTCAGTTTCTCCTTTACTAATCGCTTTTTGAAGTTCGCCATAATTCGGATTAAAAAGGTTGTCGAAGAAATACCCTGTTACATCTTTGCTTTTATAAGTATACACTTTATCAATACCTAAAACTGACTTGATGTAATCTTGCATCAATGAAGCATCATTTTCGGCATAAGGAGCAGGCACAAAATGGTCGTATTTTTCCACTCCGATAACAACTGCAATCGCGTTGTTCTGTTTCATTTTTGATGGCGGCACCTGACGAATATCAATAATATTCCCTACGTTAGCTTTCATCCTGTTGGAATTAACCTCGAACCGTGCAACCTCGTTATACAATTTATCTATATCGGCATGTATTGCTAGAACCATTGGCTCAGAAGGCTGTTGATCTAGTTTCAGGGGAAGCATATAATCAATGAGCTCGCCTCGCTTAACCTGGTTTGATAACGAGAGGTATAATGGAAGATTTATCTCGCCGGTTACACGCTTGTTTGGGCTAATGGTTACCCAGAATTCTTTTACCTCTCCTATTCCCATATCTCCTAAGATACCATCTCCGCCTTCGACATATAAATTCTCATTGTGTGAACGAACAAAGTATCTTGTATTTCGAGAAATATTCTGACCAACATTCTGAACAGTAATCTTCACTTTGACCAGCTCCCCAGCCTGGACTTGTTGATCCTCCCTGATTGCAGCAGTTCCTTCACCAATATCAACAACTTCCAGCCCGGAAAAGGCTAACTGAGGCGCTTGAAATTTAATCGTATTAACATACAGATAAGCCGGATCCATATCATAGCCGAAATATTCTTTTACATTAATTTCTATTTTATGTTCCCCTGATTTCAGATCCATCCCTGCCTCGAATGGAATTGTAACGTTGATAAATTGATCCTGTAATAGGAATGGTATTGTTTGTCCAGAACCAATCTTCAATGCTTGGTCGTAATTTTTATCTATTGCAGAAACGGTTAGCCCCTGTGCTCTTCCTTTACCCTCATTCCGAATAGTAATCGTTAACGCTGCTCTCTCATTTGCCTCGAGGATCAAATTATTATTATCATCCTCAAAATTCAACTCTGCATAGAGAATTGGAGGGAGTCCACGTTCGTATTGTGGCGTAAGTGTGAGTGTAGTTGGTTGGCTTTTTCCAGAAAAAACCTCTTGCCCATTTACTGAAATTGCAGTAATTAAAATAAAAAGGGAAGGGATAACAATTAGGATCCTTGACATTGGGAATATGTTTGGTTTCTCTGTATACAAATATAGTAAGTCAATCATTATATCCCACAATTTCTATGGAAGAATCACCTTTGAATTCCCCATCGATTTAGTATTTGTACTGAAAGAGTAATTTTTGTGACATCAGTCCTGCGAAAATGATATAGGTAAGTCACATATCTTTTCATAAATTTGATGTTGGATGTCACAAAATGAATGATGAGGGTACTAACCAATAAATATTCTGAAGAGGATCTGATTAGCGGGATGCTGGAGGGGTCGGGTGAAGTGATTCGCTTTGTCTATAAAAAAAATGTTGCTGCTGTAAAACATATGGTTATGAAGTTCCCACATATTATTCTGGATACCGAAGATGTAATGCAAGAGGGGCTTAGCCGAATGATATTAAATATCAGGGAGGGGAAGTTTTCGGGAAAAAGTTCTGTGCACACTTATCTTTATAGCATTTGCAGGAATATCTGCCTAAAGGAGAATGAGAGGGTTTCGAGAGATAAAAGGGTGGTGGAGGAAGATGAGTATATCAGAAACCAAGAGGGAGGTGTCTTTGACATTGGTGGTGCCGAAGAAGATGATTATTCTGAGAAAGTGAAGCTGGTTGTTGAAGCAAAACGAAAGTTAGGGGAGCCGTGTGTTGAGGTTATTGATGCACGATTCGGGATCCGGGATTCGGGATCCGGGATTGGGGATGGAGGGCCCTGGGAAGGGGATAAGGGAAATGGAAGTAGTCATCCATCTAAATTGATTTCATTCGAGATAGTTGCTGAACAATTGGGGATTTCTCACGACAATGCCCGGCAACGATTTAAACGATGTCTGGAAAAACTGATCGGGATGGTCAGGGACTCGCAGTCAATTCTAAATTGATCAAACAAGCATGAAGCCAAATGAAAACGATATTGATTTGATTGAGCGGTTTCTGGACGGAACGCTTAATGAAGAGGAGCTGGCTTCTTTCCATAGTAGGGTGAAGGAAGATCCCGATTTTGCTGGTTTGGTGGAACTCCGGAAAGAGATTCAGGATCTGTGGGTAGCAGCTAACGACTACCAGGAGATCGAGGAGGAGGTAAGAAGATCGTTGAAGAGGTCCACATCCAAGAGCCTATTTCAGCTTAAAACTCTGTTTCCTACTTCGCATCAAAGAATCCTTTGGATGCCCCCTGTGGTTTTTGCTATCGCAGCTTCTCTGGTTGTCCTTATTGGGATCGCATTGGCATTAACACTGACGAAAGGTGGAGGCAAAGGACTAAATGAAGGAGACCAGACAATTGTCACTCAACGTGACAGTATTCTGCCTTTGAAATCAGATAATCCTGAGTTCAAAGCAAGATTGGGAAATGTAACCAAAGATTCTTTATCAGGGTTCCATTTGCTCTTTCCAATAGATGGCCAAGCATATCATTCTGCTGATTCAATCACATTCATATGGAGTATGCCTTGTGATTCAGCTACCACATTTTATATCACTGATCAACTATCCGGGAAGATCGTATTACAAAAAGCAATTGAACCTGAGAAGACCGAATTTATCCTACCACCGAATAGCCTTAAATCTGGAACTTATTCTTGGTTTATAGGGACTGAACAAGTAAAAAGAGAAATTCAGATAGTTCCCTTACGCTCTCCGTAAATCCAATTCCTCAAACTATGTCACAAAAAAATCATTCCTTTTTGAAACTCTCTTTTCTCATTCCACTACTAGTGATTGTACTACTTTCAGCAACAAGAAGTCTTGCCCAGGAGAATAGAAAGACAAAAGAGCAACAGGAGTTCGATAAATTCCAGCAAGAGATAACCAAAGGATATTCCCAATTTTCGCAACGCAATGATTCTCTTTTTCTATCCTTTCTCAATAAATCATGGAAAGAGTTTGCCTTGCATGAAGAGCAGGCAAAGCGACGCCCCAAACCGATTGACCAGCCTTCTGTGAAGATCAAACCCGATTCTGCTCAAGGAGCGCCATCAAAGCAGATGATTGAAATTATCGATGCAGAGAAGAATGACGATCCACAAGAATCTGATCCGCTTCAGTTGGATGATGAGAGTAATCTTGCACCAGATAACCCTGGAACAACTTCTACCATGGAGTTCTTTGGGCATCCGATTCCTCTGTCAAAGGTTTCTGGGTCCTTGTCTCTTCCCTCCATCAGCACTGCAAACATCATCGAGTTCTACGAAAAATATCTTCAAAACAAGGAGTTGATTGCAAATGCCAATGAACTCATTAGAGAAGGGAAAGAACTCCGACTTAATGATTGGGGTGTCGTTCAATTGATGATGATTGCATCGGAGTATTATTTTTCAACGACCAACAATCGGGTGCTTTTTACCTGGATTACTCTTCTACGAAATGGGTATGACGTGAAGATCGGTTATGATCGCAAGCAGATCTTCCTTCTTGCCAACTTGACTTGTAAGATATTCAGTAATCCATATATTGAACTCAACAGCCAACGTTTCTATATCATCCCCTTGCCCGGACAAGATGCTCCGACTGAAGGAATAACATCCTTTGAAGCTACTTACCCTGGAAATACCCGACTTCTTTCGCTCAGACTTACAGAATTGCCAGCACTTACCGAATACCCAACTACACGGACCTTGATTTACCAGGGAGATGCCCTTCAGGTTCAACTCAGTAAATCATTGATCCAGTTCCTTCACTCCTATCCAACTTGTGAACTGATGATTTACTTCAACACCCCATTGTCTGAGAAAGCGATGCAAAGTCTCGACAAGAGACTTTTGCCACTTCTGGAGGGGAAGACGGAGCAAGAACAGGTCAATCTCCTTCTGGAGTTCGTACAGCGAGCTTTTCCTTACAAAACCGATGACCAGCAATTTGGTGAAGAGCGATATCTTTTTGGCGATGAGTCCCTCTATTTTCCCTTTACAGACTGTGAAGACAGAGCCGTCATCTTTGTCAAGTTAATCAAACGATACACAGGGTTAAAGGCCATTGGACTTGATTATCCTGATCACGTTTCGACCGCTATAAGATTTTCCATACAAATTCCAGGAGATTTTCTTATATTTGAAGGGGATAACTATTTTATTTGCGACCCTACATACATTGGAGCCAAGCCCGGAATGGCGATGGAAGGGATGCAACATATTAATCCAATTATCATAGCATGCGAGTAACGAACCAAACATTATTCACTTGAACACTTTAAGAATTACATTTTTCTTCCTTTTCATGGGCATTCTTTCGGGGTACGGACAAAAAACCGAGCGAGCCACCGGGACATTTCAGCTCCGGGTTGAGACAAACATGACGAAGGATCAAGCAAAAGAAAGAGCAAGAGAACTTGCGATGATCGATGCAATCCAAAGTGTTTATAAGACCTATGTTGACCAGCAAACACAAATCAGAATACAAAACGGACGGGAATCCTACTCGATTATCGGGAATACAAAAGTGTTAGGTGAATGGATTGAGACCTTTGATGAGAAATTTTCGGAAGACATACGTACAATTAATGAGAATGGCCAGAAATCATATGAGACCTGGATCACCTGTACTATCACCGGAAAAGTCAGGCAAGCAACTCCTAAAGCAGCCATCGAGTACCAAACCTTAAACTGTCCGGAACTTCACTGCCGAACTGTTGAGTTTTATGAAGATGAATCATTGTACCTCTATTTTGAGAGCCCTATTGACGGCTATCTTTCGGTATTTCTTGAAGATGATATCGAGGTTTATCGTCTGTTCCCCTATACCAGGATGAGTGGAGAAGAGCAAAGTACTGCAGCAGTAAAAGGAGACCTTGGATATATTCTCTTTTCAAATGACCATGAAAAAAACAGGTTTACTGTCACAGCAGACGAATACATGCTTTATACCACAAAACCGGAAGAGATCAATATTCTCTATATTGTATTTTCAGAGAGGAATTATGTAAAGCCTGGGCTGGCCGGTGTAAAAACTATTGAAACAAACGGGCAAGAGGTCCTACTACCGAAGTCGCTAAGTAAAAAAGAATTTCAGCAATGGCTAGCCAACAACAGAGCTTACGATCCAAGTTTTTTGGCAGCCAAAATCATTTTATCGATAATTTCCCCATAAAACCTGTCACAAAAAGAGATCAACCTGTACAAATAGGAAACTTAAACACAAGAAACCATGAAAAGAGTAACCACAACCTTAATGATTAGCCTTGCAATGATTCTATCGTTTTCTGCATTCACACAAACAACGGACAAAGAGGCTGAGAAAGCCATGAAATCGAAAGCGTACAGGCAAGCTAGAAAGGATGCTAGAACCTATGAGAAAGAAGGATATTACATAGCCCCTGGCGCCCTCCCGCTTGAGAAACAACTGGAGAATGCCTGGATGAAACAATATATGGAAGATGACAAAGGCTATCCTAAATACATTGTGGAAACAGGGAATTCAGTAGCGGAGACTCAAACAGCAGCTAAACTGCAGGCCGTAGAGACAGCCAAACTGAATATAGCTGGAAACATATCCACACAGGTTGCCGCCATTATCGAAAACAACATCGCTAACCAGCAGTTAAATAATGAAGAGGCAGCATCCGTCACCAAGATTGTTGCTGCAGCGAAGAATCTGATTGTACAGGAGCTCGGCAGGACTGTCGTCTTGGTTGAAATCTACAAAAAGATCGGCAAAAACGTAGAGGCAAATGTGCGCATGGCCTATGATCTGGAAGCAGGGGTAGAGATTGCCAAAAAAGTTATCCGGGAGCAACTGGAAGAACAAACAGATCTCCTGCAGGATAAACTCGATAATATCCTTGAACTGAAATAATCAACACGATGACGGAGAGCCTTCATTTTGTGAAGGCTCTCTATTGCTTTGTCCAGTTTCATAAAGAGTTCCGATGAAAAAAGAGTTTACAATAATGACACAAAAGCCACTGAGTATCCTTTGGTTTCTTCTTGTTGTCATACTGATTATAAACTCCATTTCTTGCAAAAAAGACTTCTCACGTCAGCCTGTCGTATCAACCGGTGATTTTGATCTAGCTTCAGCTATAGCTAAAGGAACCTTGGTTGATCTCGGGACAAAAGAGATCACAGAACACGGCTTCTGCTGGGACTCAGTTGGAGAACCAAACCTCAGCAATTGTAACGTTCGACTAGGTCCTTTAACTAAAACCGGGAACTTTCAGGCTCAATTACCAGAGCTATCTCCTAGTAGAACCTATTTTCTCAGAGCCTATATTTCTTTTAGTGAAGAAGTACTCTTCGGGAACATGGTTACCTATACCACTCCAGATCTACCTGTCGTCACAACATCCCCGATGACTGAAATCACAGAGACTTTTGCCAAATGCGGAGGAGAGATAACATCTGATAATGGGTCTCCAGTACTTTCACGAGGGGTTTGCTGGGGGACCAATTCAAACCCAGACACAACAAATAATCACACTTTCGATGGGACAGGGGTAGGTGCCTTTGAAAGTGTGCTTTCCGGACTATCAGCCAATACATCATACTATGTACGGGCTTACGCAACCAGTATCTATGGAACACAATATGCAAATGAACTGAGCTTTTCAACAGGACAGAGTGCAACAACACCCTTTGTATCTACTACTGTTGTAACAGGGGTTACTCAGACATCTGCTTCAAGTGGAGGAAACGTGGTAGCTGATGGTGGCTCATCTGTAACTCAGAGAGGTGTATGCTGGAGTTCTAATCCGTACCCAACGACTGCTGACAGCAAGACAGAGAATGGTAGTGGAACAGGGGTTTTCACAAGTTCGGTGACAGAATTGACCCCGAATACCACCTATTATCTGAGAGCTTATGCTACCAACGAGATCGGAACTTCTTATGGGAATGAGATTGCCTTTACAACTCTTCAGGCTCCAAATCTTCCAACCGTAATTACCACGGCAGTCACCAATATCACGCAAACCTCTGCCACTTCAGGAGGGACAGTAACGGCTGATGGTGGGTCGAATGTGACAGTTCGGGGAGTTTGCTGGAATACCTCACCAAATCCGACAACAGAGCACGCGCATACCACAGACGGAAGCGGACTGGGGGCATTTACCAGTTCAATTACCGGGCTGACAGCTAATACCAAGTACTATATCAGAGCCTACGCCACAAACAGCGCTGGGACTTCATATGGCAATGAGATCAGCTTCACAGCCGGACAAACAATAACAACGCCGACCGTAACCACAAACGAAACATCCAATATTGCTCAAACCACGGCAACTTCGGGAGGAACTGTTACTCAGGACGGCGGATCGTATGTTCTAGCCAGAGGCGTTTGTTGGAGCACAGCTCAAAATCCAACGATCTACAACACCCATACCAGCGATGGTAATGGAACAGGGACCTATACAAGCAACGTTATCAGCCTGACCCCTAATACCACCTATTACCTCCGGGCCTATGCCACTAACTCTGAAGGGACCTCCTACGGGAACGAGCGGGAATTTACCACCTTGCCTGAGGTAACAACTCCAACGGTTTCAACTGCTCCAGTAACCAACATCACTCCCACCAGTGCCCAGAGCGGGGGAACGGTTACCACAAATGGAGGTGCATCGGTCACTGCCCGTGGCGTATGCTGGAGTACGCAACAGAATCCTGACCTAGGGGATTCACATACCAGTGATGGGGCGGGAACAGGAAGTTTCACCAGTCAGCTGACCGGGTTAACACCTAATACCTTCTATTACGTAAGGGCATATGCCACCAATAGTGCAGGAACAGCTTACGGAAATCAGTTAACCTTCATGACAATCGAGAATCCTGTACTCCCTACAGTAACGACTGCAGATGCCATGAATATTACCCAGACTGAAGCCACAACCGGAGGGACTGTTCATACAGACGGCGGAGCAACGGTAGCTGCCAGAGGTGTATGTTATAGCACCACCCCTAATCCGACACTTGCCAATGACTATACAACCAATGGAAGTGGACTCGGAACCTTTGTCAGCATCCTGACTAGTTTAACGCCAAATACACAGTATTACGTTAGAGCGTACGCCACCAACAGCATTGGTACTGCTTACGGCAACGAAATCTCCTTCACTACATTATCCGATATTACTTTGCCAACAGTAACAACAAATCCAGCAACGAACATCACACAGACTACTGCAACAAGTGGAGGGAATGTAACCTCTAGTGGTGGAGGAACAGTAACAGCACGAGGAGTTTGTTGGTCCACATCTCCTTCTCCAACCCTTGCTAACAACTACACAACCAACGGCAGTGGAACCGGGACCTTTGTCAGCAGTTTGACTGGGCTGACAGCCAATACTCTTTATTACGTAAGAGCCTATGCGATAAATAGCGTGGGGACAGCTTACGGGAATGAGATAACTTTCACCACACTATCAAACCTTCCAACAGTAACTACTGCAGCAGCTTCTAACATTACAGCTACCACAGCAACAACTGGAGGTAACGTTACATTCAATGGAGGATCAACTGTGACAGCTAGGGGCGTTTGCTATAACACTAGCCCCAATCCAACTCTTGCAAATAACTTTACAATAAATGGATCTGGAACAGGAACGTTTATTAGCAATCTTACAGGCTTGGCCCCTAATACGTTTTATTACGTGAGAGCCTATGCAACAAATAACGCAGGCACAGCTTACGGAAGTGAAATCAATTTTACAACTCTTTGGCAATGTGGGGATCAAATAATATACAGCAGTCAGGTTTACAATACTGTCCAAATCGGTAGCCAATGTTGGTTAAAAGAGAATTTAAACGTAGGAATTATGATTCCGGGAATTCAGAACCAAACCAACAACAGCCAGATTGAAAAATATTGTTACAATAATGATCCGTCAAACTGTACTGTTTATGGAGGGATGTACCAATGGGATGAAATGATGCAGTACGTTAGCACGCCAGGTGCACAGGGGATTTGTCCAACGGGGTGGCATATTCCAACGGATGGGGAATGGACGACGCTGACCACATATCTTGGAGGAGAAAGCTTGGCTGGAGGAAAGATGAAGGAACCGGGTTATACACATTGGAATCCACCAAATACTGGGGCTACAAATGAAAGTGGATTTACTGGCCTTCCAAATGGTATGCTTGGAAACGATTTAGTCTTCATCCATCTTGGAATTTATGGGAACTTTTGGTCATCAACAGAGACATCATCCATTAATGCATTTGGCCGTCGACTTGATTATGATTATGTAGGCATACACCAGTCCACAAATAACAAACCTCGGGGATTTGGTGTACGGTGTATTAAGAATTAATGTGCGCAATGAACGCGAAGAAGCGGAAGACACTATAATCGAGGAATAGCGAAGGACGTATACTATTGAAATGTGGTTTAAAGCAGTTGGATTAATGATAAAAACCTATATATAATGAAACTGGTATTGCAAACTCAGTAGTTGAAATCTGGAAATGTGTATATGTAACAATTATCAAATTATACGAATGAGTAACCAAGAAGATAGAATAACCCTTTTATATTGAGAAATAATTAACATTTTAATCCAACGGAGGAGAAGTAAAAAACAATAATATAAAAAGCATATGGATGAGAAGCATAAAGATATAATCAATCACTTATTTGAATTACAAATGCCTAGTAGTGGAGACATTTCAAGGATTTCAAATATTGGATCGATATTGAAAGCTGCGAGATATTTATCTGGGAGAAATCTTGAGACAGGTATCTATGAGATGAATGAATTGACTATCAATAATGTGTTGGTTGGCTTAATTCATCCTTTCCAATTTGCAGGAGTAATGTGCTATTTGATTTTACTCGAGCAAATTGGAACAATTTTCCGGTTCATTAATGAACCAAGTTGTCACAATAATAAAGGGATCATATGTGCTTTAAAAAAATTTTCGAATCTGAATGACGAAAAAAAAACAAAATCAATCGATGCCTTAAGAAATTCTTTAACTCACAGGTTTGGATTAGCGACTGAGAAGAAACAAAATAAACCTGACAAATCTGACAAATCTGACAAACAGTATAAATTCATTCTTAGTATTGAACGAAACAAGGGCATTGTCAAATTGCCAATTTCCCCATGGCTAGGAGATTTTAGCGATAAGTCTGAAGATACCAGCACAACAATTTACATGATTGACTTTGCAGATATGGTAGAACAAATTATCGACAAAGTTAAAAATGAAATTAACCTGGAAAATCTTGAGCTCAAATTAAAAGACGGGGTTGATGAATTGTACGCTCGATACACTTGCATTTTTTAATATGAATAAGAAATACATCTGGTTTTTATTCATCGTCTGGGTAGCTGCTTTCTCTTGTAAAAAAGACTTCTCTCGGCAACCAATAGTCTCAACAGGAGAATTTGATCTGACGATGGCCATTGCTCATGGAACCCTTGTGGATCTTGGCACGAAAGAGATCACCGATCATGGGTTTTGCTGGGATAGCCTAGGAGAGCCAAATATAACGCATCAAACCTTGCAATTAGGGGCATTGAGTAATGCAGGTGGTTTTCAGGCACAACTGACTTCGCTTAAAGCACAAAAAACTTACTATTTGAAAGCCTTTATCACATATGGAGAAGAGGTGTTATATGGGTCAATGGTTACTTATACCACACCTGATTTACCGGAAATAACGACTACGATAGTCACTGAGATTACCGAAACATATGCAAAATCTGGAGGGGATATTACCTCTGATAATGGATCACCCGTTATAGTTAGAGGCGTATGCTGGGGGACAGCATCTAATCCTGATACATTGGGAAGTCACACCAGTGATGGATCTGGGACTGGTTCGTTTAGCAGTGTTCTATCGGGATTGACTGCCAATACATCCTACTATGTACGGGCATATGCTACCAGTATCTACGGAACCAGGTATTCTGATGAGCTGACGTTCAATACAGGACAAAGTGCTACAACGCCATTTGTCTCGACATATCCAGTTAGTGAAATCACTCAGACAACAGCTACGAGTGGAGGTAATGTAGTTGCAGATGGAGGATCATCTGTCACTCTGCGTGGAGTATGCTGGAGTACTAATCCCTATCCTACAACGACAGATAGTAAAACTGAAGATGGCAGTGGTACAGGAGTCTTCTCTAGCTCCTTATCCAGCCTATCAGCCAATACCACATATTATCTGCGAGCCTATGCCACAAACGAAATAGGGACATCCTACGGGAACGAAGTATCTTTTACTACCGATCAGGCTCCGAATCTGCCTACTGTTCTTACAGCCAGTATTACCGACATCACGCAAACTTCTGCCAACTCAGGTGGCACTGTGACTGCCGATGGCGGGACAGCTGTGACTGCAAGGGGAGTATGCTGGAGCACTACATCTAACCCAACTATTAGTAATACACACACGACAGACGGTAGTGGACTTGGGGGTTTCGTTAGTTCAATCACCGGACTTACCGCTAATACTACCTATTATGTCCGTGCTTATGCTACAAATGGAGCAGGCGCAGCCTATGGAAATGAGATTAGTTTTACTGCTGGGCAATCAGTGACAACACCCACCGTGTTGACCTCTGAAACAAGTAACATCTCACAAACCTCAGCCACATCTGGCGGGGATGTAACCTCAGATGGAGGAGCTACTGTCACAGCCAGAGGAGTATGCTGGAGTACCACTTCAAATCCATCACTAACGAATAGTCATTCCAGTGACGGGACAGGCACCGGAACCTTTGTTAGTTCTATATCAGGGTTAACCCCGAATACTACCTATTATGTCAGAGCCTATGCAACCAATGCAGCCGGGACTTCTTATGGCAACGAAAAGACATTTACAACTCTATCTGAAATAATAATACCTTCCGTTTCAACTGCACCAGTTACCAATATCACGCCCACGACAGCTCAAAGCGGAGGAACTATTACTAATAATGGAGGAGCCTCTGTTACTGCCCGTGGGGTATGTTGGAGTACCCAGCAGAATCCTGACTTGGGGGATTCTCATACGAGTGATGGGACTGGAACAGGAAGTTTTACAAGCATCATGACAGGACTTACAGCTAACACTTTCTATTATGTTCGGGCGTATGCTACAAACACTGCAGGAACGGCTTATGGGAATCAACTAACCTTCATGACAATTGAAAACCCGGTGCTTCCAACAGTTACGACAGCGGATGCCATGAATATCACCCAGACTGAAGCCACCACGGGAGGGACAGTTCATACCGATGGAGGAGCTACCGTTTCTGCCCGAGGTGTCTGTTACAGCACAACACCAAATCCAACTCTTGCCAATGACTATACAACCAATGGAAGTGGCCTCGGGACCTTTGTCAGCATCTTAACGAATTTATCACCAAATACACAATATTATGTGAGGGCGTATGCAACAAATAGCGTTGGGACCGCTTACGGGAATGAGATATCATTCACAACTCTGGCGCAACCATGGCAATGTGGAGATACAATCGATTACTCTGGACAAATCTATAATACGGTTCTAATTGGGACACAGTGCTGGATGAAGGAAAATTTGAATGTGGGGGTAATGATCAATAGCAGTCAAAATCAAACAAATAATAGCCAGATAGAGAAATATTGTTACGATGATGATCCAACAAATTGTATTGAATATGGAGGGCTTTACCAATGGGGTGAGATGATGAACTACACTGGTAGTAGCAGCAGCATTCCAAGTGGGAGACAAGGTATATGTCCAATGGGTTGGCACCTGCCCAGTAATCCAGAAATTACTCTACTTATAACACAACTAGGTGGTGAAGCTGTTGCGGGAGGTAAAATGAAGGAAGACGGTTATGTACATTGGGACCCGCCAAATTTGGGAGCAACTAATGAAAGTGGGTTTACTGCAATAGGATCAGGAAGGAGACACAATTCAACACCCTTTTTTATGCAATTAAAGACTAACTGTCAAATCTGGTCATGTACACAGGATGGTAGTGATCTTGCCTGGTTTATCAATATGCAGAATAATATTGTAAATACAACAAATCAACATGGTTTTAAGACATTGGGTTTCACTTCAAGGTGTTTGAAGGACTAATTATGAATGAACTTTACATAAACTTATCTTCAGGCATATTTATTGGAATTGAAGTATCTCCATGTGGTGAAACTTGATTATTAAGAGAAACAAAATTCGATGATAAGAAATCATATAAATATTTCTCAATCCCATCCCGTTCTTTTGCATCATCCAAGGGAGCGAAAACAAAACCACAATGAGATTCTTTCACTCGTGTTTTTAGTCCAATGTTACTTTCTTCATCTGATAAATGTCCGAGTAACCGAGACTGTAAATTACCTTGGCCTACGTAATTGTATACCCTATACACATTGTCCACAATATGATAAATTAAATACACTCCATCAACTGATGGAACAGCCTGTTTTACAATACTTTCACTGTAAGTATCATACATTAATGACCAATCAAGAAGTTTCATAATTGCGTTTATTTATATGTTTTTACAAAGAAAATTTATTTAATAAGTGGAAAGCAAACAAGTAGTGAAAAAAAATAATAACCTATAATACCAAGTTTATGACTTCCCAAAGAAAACTATTTACTTCATTGATACTAGTTGCCTGTCTTTCATTAAGTTATACTACATTTTGTCAATCTTCCGCTGAAATCCAAAACATCAGCTTTAAAGCTCAACATGATACTCTTGTTGTCACTTATGACATTGAGAATGCCGAGAGGAAGGAGCTATTTGATATCTCCCTTGTGATAACAACGGCATCTGGGAAGCTAATACGACCTCGCTCTGTGAGTGGAGATGTTGGACCTTCTGTCGAAGGAGGGAAAGGGAAAGTTATATACTGGGACGCTAATAGGGATCAGATATTTCTAAACGAAGGAATTGAAGTGGAGATTGAAGCTGTGGCTTTAGGGGTTCCAGAGAAATTTGTCTCCAGAGGTAAAGCTGTATTACTTTCAGCTATTGTCCCAGGACTAGGTATCACCAAACTCAATAAAGGAGGACCTTATTGGATCATGGCTGTGGCTACATATGGAGCAGTTGCCGGGTCAGTGGTATTTTACTTCCTGGCTGAAGATAATTTTAATAAGTACTTAGCATCTATGGACATTGATGAGCGCAATACGCTTCATAGTAAAGTTGAGTCCCAAAATACAATTTCAGATGTACTGATGTACTCTGCTGGCGCTGTGTGGATAGGGAACATGATTTGGACACTTGTCCAACCCAATAAAACGAAACAGGCAAAGGGGCTAAGTTTTGGGGGAAGCTATGATCAAGTTTTTGGTCGACCGGTGTTTGCCCTGAGGTACAAATTTTAATTACGAATTACGAGTGAAGAATTACGAATTGATTCAAGATTTTTGATTTAAGATATACGATTGGATATGAAAAACAGTGTATTTATCTTATTCTTTTGCTTCTCCAGCATAATAGTGATCGCACAGGAGAAGCAGGTCATCAGAGGAAAGAGTTCCATGCAGGTTATTCGGATTGGACAAGAGCGGATAGCGAAAAAGGTTAAAGAAATTCCGGACCTTGTCATCAAGGATGAAGTCTATTCTGATCCCAACCAGAATAACATGATCAACGCCAATGAAGAATCGGAGATCAGATTTGAAATAGAGAATCTTGGTGAAGGAACTGCTGGGAACGTGGTTGTGAGAGTTTCATTGAAGAATGACTATATCAATGGGTTAAACTTTACTAAGGAGATAATCGTTGGTCCCATATATCCATCTGGAAGTAAAGGCGTTTCTATCCCGATCTCAGGAAAGATGAACCTTGAGGACGCTTTAGCAGAGTTTAAGATAGAGGTGAGGGAAGCGAGTGGATTTGATGCTTATCCCTTGGAGATGAAGATCGAGACGCACTCGTTTGAACCTCCAGATGTAATCGTTGCTGATGCTGTGTTCAGTACACGAGACGGAGGAAACCTGGAGCTGAATCAATTTATCAACCTGAAGTTCATTGTCCAGAACACAGGAAAGAGTGAAGCAAAAAATGTAAAAGTAAAGTGTATGCTGCCCAATGGAGATTGTGTTTTAACTGGTGAAACGGACATTTTTTCATTAAAAGATTTAGAACCAGGAAGCAGTAAGGAACTGGATTTCGAGTTCGTTGCGACCCGACGATATACAGAACGAGACATTCCAATACGGATTGTTGTGGATGAGAGCTATGGGAAATACGGTCAGGACACCACCTTGAAGGTTAGTATCAATCAAACTCTACTTGCTCAAAACAAAGTCATCATTGCTCCCATCATTTCTGCTGATTTAACCTTCCAAAAGGCATCTCTCACATCGGATGTGGACAGAAACATCCCTGAGGTTCAAACAATGCGTCTGAACCGGTTTGCCTTGGTTATTGGAAACGAAAATTATCACAAATACCAGAAAGGGATTTCAAGCGAGATGAACGTCGAGTATGCTCGGAATGATGCTACGGTATTCAAGGAATACCTGGTGAAAACATTAGGATTCCCTGAGAATAATGTCTACCTACTATTGGATGCTACTGCTGGAGAGATGGGTCAGAAACTGGACCTGATCAGCAAACTTGTACCGAAAGCAGGGAATGATGCTGAGTTGGTTTTCTATTTTGCTGGTCACGGACTGCCCTCAGAGGTCACAAAAATTCCCTACCTGATCCCTGTGGATATATCAGGGACGAATCTTGAACAAGCCATCGCACTCACCACTGTTTTTCAAAAACTCCAGGAGAGTGGAGCGGCACGTATATCTGTTTTCCTTGATGCTTGCTTTTCAGGAGGAGGAAGAGCTTCAGGTCTTCTTGCTGCAAGGAGTGTTAAGATAAAACCTCTTGAAAACGAGTTATCGGGCAATATAGTTGTTTTCACAGCTACTAGTGGGGAGCAGTCGGCGTTACCATATCATGCGGAAAGACATGGACTATTTACTTACTTCTTGCTTAAAAAGCTACAAGTGACTGCTGGAGATATAAATTATGGCCAACTTGCTGATTACCTGACTGAGAAAGTCTCATACGAATCATTGCGGATCAATGAGAAAGAGCAAGATCCAGAGGTGAGGGTGAGTTATGAGGTAGCGGATGAGTGGAAAAGTTGGGGGATGAGGAATTAGGAATTACGAATGACGAATTAGGAATGAGAATGAAAACTTTTACCAGTTGCGTACTCCTGACATCAGCTCTGGCATTGAGTTTATTGGTTAGGGCACAAACGCCAGAGATGGTGTTGCAAACCGGAAAAAAGAATATTTCCAAGATTCTGTTCAATTCTTTAGGGACCCAAGTTTACTTTTCCTGTTCATCATCGATTTACAGCTTAATGATTGGAGCTGCTAAACTCAGTGATGAGTATAAACATGTTTGGAATGTACGGGATTTTTCTATCTCACCCGATAATAAAACGATCTATTCAACTGACGGAAAAACACAAGTTTGGTCGAGTGATGGCGTGACTAAAATACGAAGTGATTTTTCTCAATCAAGCATTATAAGACAAATTGAAATAAGCCCAGACAATCAGCAATTCGTATTCTGTTCCTGGTATGAGATTTCAAAGGTGTTGTTGCCAAATTATGTTACTCAGAATATTACCACTCGGACTGATAAGATAGCAAAAATAAAATACAATTCTGATGGATCTTTTCTTGCTGTTGGGTATAATAAAGCAGGGGTAGATATCTGGGATACAAAACATGATCAAATCCTATGTTCACACTATGGAGAGATTAGCGAAGTGACTAGTCTGTGTTTTTCAAAAGATGATCAATATCTCTTCCTGGGGAATGCCGATGGCTCATTCATAACATATAGCATTAAAGACGAAAAGTTGATTCGTAAAATACCGGGGACCGGAACACCTATAATCGGTATTTTTCAGATAAACAATTACATTGTTATTACAATAGATTCCAAGGGAACTATAGACGCATTTGAATTTCAAACAGGAAACATCATCAAGAAACTTAAAACTGAGACGAATGATATCCTATGTCTTGATTTTTGTGCCGACAAAAATTTGATGGTTTTTGCCAAGACAGATGGATCCCTGGTCTTTTACGATATATTTAATATGTTGCAGTTGCCGGCGACGACATATTATGTGCTTGTTGATTCAATTAACCAGTATGTGCGAAGCAATCTGAACCTATGGCAACAGAGGGGAAAATATGAGCGGACAGAAGATTTTATAGAACGGGTGAACGAACAAAGCAGAGAGAAAAAAATTGTAGAACTAACTACAAAGGCAACCAATAAATTCGGACAGGCACTTATTAAGTCGAAGAACTCTTTACTGACCTATGACCCAGACAACGAATATTTTAAACTATCCCCTGAGGACATAGATCCAATTTATCTTAAAGTACCTATTGATGAGGCTTTGAGTTTTGAAACAAATTATCGGAATTGCCAATTAGAGGACCTTAAGTTTGCTTTGGCACAAAACCGCTTGATCATTCAAGATGTTACGTTTATTAATCCAGAGAACCAAAAGAGGTATCATTACAACGGAACAAATACAGGAACTTTCAGCACATCACAAATCTCATTGAATTTTGATGATGTAAAAATTAATATTCCTGAGGCTCAAACAGTTAATGAACCTTTGCTTGTTCAAAGAACCCTTGAGATTGGTAAATCAGACGTAGATAAGGATATTCCTGAGGGGTTGCAATCTGACAATCCAAACATCTATGCACTCGTCATTGGCAATGAGGACTATACCACTTATCAGACAAATCTTGGATCAGAAGTCACTGTAGATTATGCTGCAAATGATGCTGAGATATTCGGCAGGTATCTATCGGGAACTTTAAGAGTTCCAGAAAAGAATATTACCTTGATGAAAAATGCTACCTATGCACAGATGATGAGGACATTGAACAAGTTTGAGACCATTTCCGAGATATTGGATGGCAAGGCGGAGCTCATCTTCTATTATTCGGGGCATGGGTTACCAGATGAGACGACCAAGGAGGCTTATATTATGCCAGTCGATGCGAGCGCCACCACGCTGGAATCGGCGATCAAACTGAACGATGTCCTTGGGAAACTAACGACCTATCCTTCGGTGAAGGTCCTGGCCATCATTGATGCTTGTTTTAGTGGCGGAGGGCGGAATCAAGGCCTTCTTGCCATGAAATCGGTGAAAATCAAACCCAATGAAGCTCAGCTACACGGGAACCTGGTTGTTTTATCATCCAGTACCGGGGAGGAATCATCGGGGGTATACCGGGAGAAGCAACACGGGATGTTTACCTATTTCCTTCTAAAGAAGCTCCAGGAGAGTAAAGGGGATATTACCTTGCAAGCGTTATCGGATTATATCAAAGAGAAGGTTGAACTGGAGTCGGTGGTGGTCAATAATAAGCGCCAGACGCCTCAGGTATTGTTTAGTCAAGAAGTTGATGGAGCTTGGGAAGCATGGAAGTTAGTAGGAGGAAAATAAAACTTATATATCATGAAGACACTTTTAATCACCATTCTCTCGATTTTCGCATTTACCATAAGTGGCATTTGCCAGTCTGAGGCAGCAGGAATTAATGGGCTTAAATTCTCCAAAGCCTTTTTCATATCATTAACAGCTGATAATATGAGAGATTTTGTCGCTTTTGACACAACTATCACTATTGAAAAAGGGGAAGTTTGGAATGTTACAAGCTGTAAAGCATTTATGGTTAATGATGATTATAATCCTTATGAGAATGAAGTAAGCCTTTGGATCAACGATCAAATCATCTATTACTATAAAAGCACATTTGATATGCCGTTATGGCTTCCGGCAGGTAAGTACCGAATAAAGCTCATGAGCGTATTAAAGAACAAGAACCTAAGGTTTATTTCTTATTTGTCGGGGATAGAGTATAGTATAGAGGAGTAATTCGAGAAACGTTTTTTTTTTGAGTAATAGGCAATAAACGACCCAATAAATCTAATGTGCTATGAATAGGTATTTACTTGTTGCTGCAGTATTCACTATTTATTCATGGAATAATCTACTTTGTCAAGTAGAGAGGGATCTAAATCTTCAAGTAGCAAGCGGGAATAATGCCAAGGTTTACTTATCAAAGTATGTAATTAAACGAGATACAATAACGTATTTCTTTAATATCAAAACATCACAGGCTCCCAATTCAGTCGAAATACCACGGATAACGGTTGAGCCGAACATCACCTATGGTAAGGGCATGACGTTCTATATAAAACCCTATTCTGAAAGCCAATTTGAAATCTCAATACCCGATCACGTTCGATACATTTTTTTTGAGAATATAGATTTTACCAATCGATGGCAAGGAGGATTACAAAAAGTTGTTAAGGAATCAAAGCTCCTCCTTTTTAATCAATTCCCAATTCCGGATTACTTAGATCAGATTAAAGAACAAGATATCATCAGAATACAGATAACTAACATTGATACAGTAAAACCACTTTGTACAAGTACGAGTGATGTAAACGAAAATATCCCAACGTCAGGCAAAACAAATCCAAGTAAATTTGCATTAATTATTGGAAATGAGAATTATAAGCAATTCGAAAAGACAACAAGGATTTCTTCAAATGTACCCTACGCTCAATGTGACGCAATGGTTTTTAGAGATTATGCGCAAAAGACACTGGGTATTGATGAATCAAATATCATTTTTATTCTCAATGCCACGGCCGGAATGATCAATGAAAATTTAGATATCCTTTCCCGAATTGCAAAAAAGGCCGGAAGCGAAGCTGAGATCCTTTTTTATTATGCCGGTCATGGATTGCCGGACGAAGAATCGAAGCGACCCTACTTATTACCTGTTGATGCAAATCCCAGAAATTTATTGAGCGCTATCCAACTTAAAGACATCATACAAAAACTAAAAGAAAGTGGTGCAGGTAAAATCATTCTTTTTCTTGATGCATGTTTTTCAGGTGGTGGAAGAGAAGCCGATGTTTTACAAGCCAGAAGTGTTAAAATTAAACCGGGAGAAGAGAGTTTCACTGGAAATATCCTTGTGATATCAGCATGTTCAGAAGATGAAACGGCCATGGCATACGATCTGAAAAATCATGGTTTGTTTACTTACTTTTTAATGTTGAAGATCAAGGAAGCCAGGGGGGAGATGAATTACGGCGAGCTGGTTGATTATCTGCAACGGACTGTTAGCATCGAATCATTAAAGATAAATCAAAAGGAACAGAACCCACACGTTTCGTTTGATCTGCAAAAGCCGGATGCCTGGAGAAGTTGGAAATTATAACCAGAAGTTACTTTATTATAAAAGTTTTTTCTTTGCAAGCTTCAACATACATTGAACCGGAAGAGTATTCAGTTTGATAGTTCGTGCCTGCTCTTGTTGTAAAAATCATATAGCTCCAGCTTCGTGATTGTAAATCATAAAAACATTGTTTTTGACCCGGCTGAAGAGAACATTCCTGAAGAGTTGAATATGCTCCACCACCCCTAACAACGAGTTTAACTATCAGACTTACTTTAGTATTATTCTGGAAACAATAATCACCAGTGTTTTTCTCTTTGCAGTTTGAATCCTTACTAGTTCTAGCTGTTCCTTCAAATGAACTTCCAATACCTGCAGATACTGGATTGCTGGATGGAGAAGCAGTCGTCGTTTCAAGGAAATTATCATATTTCGTTCGCATTCCGTCGGTGGCAGTAAAAGATATCAAGACACCGCCAATCACAGAATTCAGTGAGATATTCTTCGTACGGATGTTTACGGTAATTTCATTATCCATGAGAGTTATCTCGCCATAAGCAATTACATCGGAACCGGATATTTCGCCCAACCGTTGTATGGTTTTTGAATCAAATGCGCCACTACCAGTTTCGGATTTAATCTGCTGTATAGACTTTTCAATATCAGTCCGGTTTTTAACAGAAAATTGACCATTACTGGCATTTTCAAGATGCGTCGTAAAGACATTTGCCAGCCAACGGCCAAGCTCACTGATCTGTGAATTCGAGTTCTCGAAATCAAGCACAGCAACACTCTTTTTCCCAGCACCGATAATTTTCTGAGAAATCTGATCAGCAGCCTTTTGTAATTCCAGGTTGTAGTCAGATTGTGCATTGGAAACAAAACTCACACTGACAAAAGCCAACCATATTAAACCAAAATATCTCATAGGAACTTACTTTAATTGTTCTAACAATTTATTCCGACCATTGCTTTCAGCATCACTTTTCGTAACACCTGTCCCTTTATCCGTATAAACCCGGCTATCGATGACTGCCCCACTTTTTGCATCAATGACATTCAGTTGCATTGTGACATCAGCGCGAAATAAATCATATTCATTTTTAGATATGTCATTCACCTTATATTTGCCAAGGCAAATGAAGTCAAGGTGTTCACTAAGGTGCAATTTTTTGATATTGAACTTCTCGGCCTTAAATATTTTCTCAAAACTTCCATCCTTGATAAAATCAGTATTGAAGAAAGAAGGGTTAGCAATATAACCCTTAACGTTTTGCAAAATGTCAGACACGCCTTGAGTCAAAGGTTGATTCAACGTGTTATTGCCCTTGTTAATCACCATCACAGCAATTTCGTAGCCTGATACGGTATTTTTGAATCCTTTGTCGAGGATTAGTTTCTGAGAAAAACAACAAGTGCTTAGAGATATCAGGAAAAGTAAAAAAATATGTTTCATATTATTCTACAATGTATGTGATGATTGCAATATTCAATTATGACAAATGTATTAAATTAACCGGTGACATCAATGATATTTTTTTACCGGATTCTCCCTTTATCTGATGGGGTTTGACAATTATTATGAGTGAGGATCTATGCTGCCAACTCTTCCGCAATCATTTCTGCTTGCTTTAACACGGTTTCGGTGGCGAGTTTCGGATTGAACTATGGTTTTTTTGAAATCTCAATGACGACTTTAGTTGTATCTCCAAAAGGTGTAACACAGTTTCTACTATAAGTTCTATAGTTATCATTTATTGATTTATTCCCAGCGAGATCATAGAATTTTGTTTTTGTAATATAGATAATACCCAGAAAGCCAAAAGGACAATATCTATATTGAATGCCGTACGAATTATTACGGATGCTTGGGAATAAACCTGGCGGAAAAACATCTCCATTTAACTTTGCATCGAAAGAATTATCAATTTCAGCAGATATAGAAATAAAAGATCCTGGAGCAAGCTCATTTCCAAAGCATCTGAATCCATCGATAAAGGGAACAGGATCAAAGTGAACTCCCATTGATTCTTCTTTCGCTTTGTAATCTCCTGACCACCTGATCTTAATATCAGTATTCATGCTAACATCTTCTGAAGAAACGTTAACAATAGGTTTATCTTTTTCAAATCTTATAACAAATTCAAAATTCATTATTGGTTGACTTCCATTATTAGCTATAGTTATATCATAGACTTTGAACTTCGAACTTACCCAATTAGGAGTTGATTTTATAACAATTAGTGGCTGAGGATAATAAACAAATCTACTGAAGAAATACCAGAAAAATATGGCAAAAAGAAAACCCAATAATCCAATTACCCAGTTTTTAATTGTAGGATTTAATTTCCAAACCTTCTTCTGCTTTTTCTTTTTTCTCCTTCCCATAACTATTTAATAATAAATAAAGTATTGACATACAATGGCCAATTTTTGATATTTTCGGGAATGCGATAAATCGCCTCTAGACTGGATTATCTATGCAATTTATGATTTATTCTCAATTATAACAATTTCCTCTTTACTCAATCCATAAAGCTCATACACTAACTCGTCTATCTTCTTCTCGGTATGGTCAATTGTATGCTGAAGTTGTTGGCGCTTGTTTTCAAGTTTTGTGTATTGTAATTGTTCATACATATATAGGAGTCTATCAACAATTTTAACGATTTGATCGTGGATTGCTTTTTCAGGGTTAGGGATTGGGAAATCACGTAAATCTTTAAGAAGTACTTTAGGAAATGTCCCTTTAAAAGCATTAGGGGATGTTGTCGAATGATAGAAAGTAATAAGTTTTGAATTTATCACCCCTAACAAATATTTCAAGTCAATCTCATTATTTCGCAAACGAATTCCATCAACTGAATTTGAGAAAACAAAATCGCCGTCAATCAATGTTGCTTGTATTTTACCTTTAGCAGTTACCTCTCTTATAACTATACGTTCACCAGTAAACCAACTAGGATGTCTTGGTGCTGCAAGCCACTTTCCATAGTTCAAATATGCTCCTTTCCATTGTAGATTATATCTAAAAATATCTCCTCCGCCAATTAGAGGTCGATAAGTTTCCCTCTCTTTAATATCACTATGAAAAATCTTAGCTATATTCTCATTTCCCTTTTGAAGTGGTATTCCTTTTCCCTTTTCATACACTTTAATACCCCATACTATTTCAGCAAAGTCATCTAATGTTTCAGTGATATTCTTACAGTGCCTGATAATTCTTAAATTATCTGGATTAGAGTATACTGGAAAGTAATATCTTTGTTGAGGCGATATCTCAACATATGGTATTGAATAAGAAGTATTGTCATTATCCCATCTTTCAACCTTAAAACTATCCCCTTTTATTCCCCCATTTCTAAATATAAGGATCAATGTTTCAACAGTTGCATCCTTAAAAGTTCGTTTTGGAGTTACTACAATAGTGTCCAACACTATATTCTTTAGTAGAAATTCCCTGAGCTCAATGTCATAAACTGATGAAACCCAGGCAGAGGGGATTATTAATCCAACCAGACTTTTAGTATTTGAAATTAAAACCGCCTTTTCAATAAACAAGGAGTAAGTATCTAATTGATAACTAGCAACAATGTATCTTTTTCTTAAAAAATTATCCTCCATAATTGATAATGTTGCACCATATGGCGGATTCCCGATTACTGCATCAAACCCTCCTTGCTTGAAAATTTCAGGAAATCCATCTTCCCAATCAAACGCGTTAATCTTTTTCATCTGCTCTGGGAACAGGTCGAGTTGGTCGTCATAAAAATCAGGCCCAATGAGAGAGTTGCCACATTTGATATTCTTGTCAAGATTAGGCAACACTCTTTCATGGAAAAGACTCAACTGATGGTTGATAGATGCTTGTGTTTCTCCTTCCAAGGCCTTGAGTAGCAAGTTCAGCTTGGTTACTTCAACGGCTTGTGCATCTATGTCGACACCAAAGATGTTATTTAGCAGAATTCGCTTTTTTTCTGCTGTTGTGAGATTGCCGTCCGGTGTCAGTGGGCCATCTTTTTTGGGGGGATTATCAAAATAGTATTTCAAGTGCCAATCAAGGAGGTATTGATAAGCGCCAATGAGGAATGACCCTGAACCACATGCAGGATCGCAAATCTTTATCTTCTCAACCTGCTTGGGTATTTTGCCATCAATTAGTTTGCCAACAGTATTTTCTACAATATAGTCAACAATATATTTAGGCGTATAGTACACCCCTCCAGCCTTCCGCACTTCCGGTTTTTCTTCAATTTTGGCATGGTGTGCTTTGGTCAGGCGAATCGTCTTGCCAAGAAATCGTTCATACACACTACCAAGAATGTCGGCAGGCATCACCGAAAACTCATATTCACAATTGGGATAATAAAGATCTTTGATGATGGTTTTAAGAACCTTATCGTCAATTTTAAGACTTGGAGTGATTTTATCTTCTTTAAAGTCGAACAATCCTGAGTTGTACTTGGCGTTGGCCAGACGGTAGATTACAAACAAGTTTTGGTAGATCTCACTTTTTTCTGTGGCTTTTTTCAAGACACCATATTGCTCAATACCCCTGTCCTCACACATACGAAGGAAAATAATACGGTCAATGATTTTCTGAACGGCAAAGTTGATTTCATCCTCATTGAGTGATATGTTTCGCAAAGCAATGTTAGTTGCCAGGTAGATACGCCATTGCTCAATAGATTTCAGAAATTCATCGTCGACAGTCGTTGTACCCTTCTTTCGAGTATCGCTTTGGACGTATTTGTCGAAACGGCCTTTAGGCAGATTTTCTTTAGCGAAAACATCCCATAAGAAATCGAAATCGTCAAGATATTGATCGTAAGTAATATATTTGATTCGGGATACCGAGGCTTTATCAGTTGGGCTAGGCTTCTTCGTGCAATCGTAAATAGAAAACTCCTCAAAATCAGTAACGATCGAGATCGGCACCTTTGCACTCCATCCATAGCGCCTCACTTGATAGGCCGGAGAAATATCGTCTTTAATATTTATAGATGGTTTCTTTGCATCCACAAAAAATTTCCGCTGGCCAAAAAGTGTAAACCCGTAGTCGGGAGCTTTGGTACTACCTCCGACTTTTACCTTATCCTCATGAATCACCTCACGATATGCTTCAGCAAAACCCTGTTCATTGTCCATATCCCAACCCAGCGCTTTGAAAAATGGATTAATGAAATCCACACGCGTCTGATGCTCATTGTAGTTATTCCGTTTGTATTCTTCAACATGCTCTCGAAAGCGTTCAATGAGTTCTTTGATTTTTTGGAACGCTTGTTCCTTGGGAGTAACTTCGGCCATTGGTGGAGGTTGATGTAATTCTAAGCAAATCTATTAAAATATCAGGACTGAATGTATATATTCAAAAAAAATGTAAGTTTGCTTAGGGAAGACTTAGGGTACTCAAAAACAATGTCTCATGGAAGCACAATTCAATTTCATTATTGATCTGGCCAAAAAATATCAAGCCTTTGTTGACCATCCTGATCAACTCTTTCAAACAATCAACAACTTGCCCATCACTGAGCTGGATGATGTATATAAAGAGTATGGAGATCCCGATCGGAAATTCCAACCAGTGGCCGTGTTGCGAGCTGAGTTGGCCAGAAGAAGGTTAAATGGAGAAGAGATCACAAAAGAGATAGTTGAAGAGATCAAAGAGAAAATAAGGCAGAAAGACAAGGAATATTTTGTCTCATGTCCGAACAAGTTGTTAGAAGAAATGGTTGTATATCCACAAGGGAAGCGAGATATTTTTGCTAACTGGCAAAATCCATGGATGGTATTTCACACATTCATTTATCGCGGAACAACTAAAGAGACTACCCAGAACCACCTGGTACAAATTGCCAAGGAGCTGCTTGCAGAGCTCAACCTTAAGGATTTTAATTATCATACGGTTGACTTCATGGGGCCTAATAATTTCGGTGACACGAAGTGCTGGATTGCTTTATATCCGCTAGTAAAACAGACACACAAAGAGGCCTATCAATTCTTCGTATGGCTAGCGGACACTCCGGAGGCAGGTATTATGACGGGTAGTGAAATCAAAGAGAAACCTGTTAAAGAATGGCAACCAGTAAAATCTTTTGCTTCATGTCTTGAGGTACTAAAGACTAAGCGGGAAGTAATATTGAAACTTAACAAAGAGAGCCGAAACTATTTTAAATATGCTCCAGGACCACAGGCCATTGAGTGGGACCGGTTTAAGGCTGAAGGCATCGCAGCTGTGAATTTTGATGATCTTCAAGTGGGTGACATTTCTTCGGTTAAATCACGTGAAGAGTTAAACATTGAAGCAGGCCTTCCGGAGGATTCCTGGGGAAATCATTCCTGGAATTTATGGCTATTCAAAGAAGCCAGACAAGGAGATGTAATCTTTGCTACCAAAGGGCTCAATACTTGTATGGGAATTGGCATTATTAACGGGGACTACTATTTCGACAACAAGGCCGCAACTTACGCACACAGACGCAAAATCAATTGGATTACAAATAAATCCTATCATTATAAAGCCAACACCCTAAAACGGTATAAATCTCTTTTCCGGCCAGACACATTCAGTCCTACCCTGGTATGGGGATTCATTTTTAACGAATACATCCGTATTTATCCTGAGTTGGCTTCCCTTTTTGACAAATACAATTTACCTTATAAGACCATAGAAAAAGAGACATCAGAGCTACAGGAACCAGTGCAAGAATACGATACAGAGGAAGAACCTCATGAATTAAATTTCTGGTGGATCAATGCCAATCCGACCATTTGGAGCATCAGCAGTTATCAAGTTGGCGACCGCCAAACCTACACAGCCCGAAACGAAAAAGGGAACAAGCGACGGATCTACAAACACTTTGAGACCGTCCGGCCAGGAGATCTCATGATTGGTTATGAGAGCACCCCTGTCAAGCAAGTCAAAGCCCTCTTGGAGATCACCAAAGCGCTCCACATCATCGAAGCGGAAGGTGAGGTCATCGAATTTGAGGTCATCGATAAACTCGAAGTGCCGGTCCACTGGAATGAACTTCAACATAATCCAGGTTTACAGGAGTGTGAAGTCTTCATAAACAATCAGGGCAGTTTATTCCGTCTCACCGAAGAAGAGTTTGACATCATCCAGGAGATCATCGACAACAAGAACATCATCCAAGAGCGACAGCAACAAACCAGTAAAATCAAATATTACAGATACACAGAAGACTCGGAAAAACCCTTTATTCCTGACCAGGAATTTCAGCAAGCAGTTGCCCTACTCAAACGAAAGAAAAACATCATCCTTCAGGGCCCTCCTGGATCAGGCAAAACATTCATCGCCCGAAAGCTGGCCTACGAAATGATGGGCCAGGAACAAGACTCCCAGATAGAGATGGTGCAATTCCATCAATCATACAGTTATGAAGACTTTATTCAAGGATTACGCCCCGGGAAAAGTCACTTTGAATTGAAAAACGGCATTTTTTACAACTTCTGTCAGAAAGCCCATGCCCATCCTGACCGACAGTTCTTCTTCATCATTGATGAAATCAACCGAGGCAACCTCAGTAAAATCTTCGGAGAGTTATTGATGCTAATAGAACCCGACAAACGGAAAAAGAAATTTGCCATCAAACTTACCTATGCCGAAGATGATGCAGATACCTTCTACATCAAAGACAACCTCCACATCATCGGCACCATGAATACAGCCGACCGGTCATTAGCCATTGTTGACTATGCCTTACGGAGACGGTTTGCATTTATTACACTCACCCCGCATTATGGAGATGCATTCAAAGCCTATCTTGCAGAAAGCGGGGTATCACAGGAACTGATTAATCATATCTGCTACAACATCCCCCATTTGAACAAACAAATTTCAGACGATATCAACCTGGGGGCCGGATTTCAGATCGGACATAGTTATTTCTGCACCTATCCTGGAGGAGATGACAGAAACTGGTATGACGAAGTTGTTCAGTTTGAGATCAGGCCACTCCTGGAAGAGATCTGGTTTGACAACCCAGAGACCGTTAAGAAAACCATGGATCAATTGATCATCGCCTGACCATGCTGATTCCCATAGAGAACATATACTACTTACTTTGTTACGTCTGGAACAAGTTGGAGGAAAAGGACCGCGTATCCATCACCATTGATGACAAGACCGACATCCTAGACCTCTTGGCGAAGGTATTGGTGAGTGGAACCAAAATTTTATTAAAACGAGGTATAGAGAAGAACTATTTAACCATTAGTCAGGAAATTGCCGGAGTAAAAGGGAAACTGGAACTCAGTGAGACAGTCAAACGAGGGATACTCAAGAAACAGAGAACCTTCTGCACCATGGACGAGTTTTCCAGTAATATATTGAGCAACCAGCTACTCGTTTCCACATTCTACCGCTTAATAAACACACAGGATCTCGATCCAAGCCTCAAAGGAGAGCTCAAACGGTTGATCTGGATGTTTTCCGGTATCCAACCCATTGAAATCCAGAACTCTCATTTCAGGCAAGTCAGATTGCATCGTAACAACAAATTTTACGGCTTCCTGCTTAATGTTTGTCAGCTCATCTATGAAAATAGTCTGCCCACCGAAAAGCCAGGAGAGTGGAGGTTCATTGATTTTATGCGGGATGAGCAAAAGATGAACAAGTTATTTGAAACCTTCCTCTTGAACTTTTATCGCAAACATCTAATAGGTTGGCAGGTTTCCAGTCCGGCGATTACCTGGCAACTGATACCAGAAGACGAAAAAGCCATTGAGCATCTTCCACGGATGCTCACAGACATCACATTGGAGAGACAGGATGAGAAGATCATTATAGACGCCAAGTATTACCGGCAAACCATGACCGAGAATTTTGAGCGGCAGAAGATCCATTCAGGCAATCTATACCAAATCTTCAGTTACCTGATTAACCAACGCGGAGGCGACGAGAAAACCCGCAAAACCAGAGGCATTCTGCTCTACCCGACCATCGACGAAGAGTACGACCTGCATTATATGTTTGAAGAGCATCCGATTCAGATCAAGACCGTGAATCTGAATCAGCATTGGAGGGGGATAGAGAAGAGGTTGGTGGGGGTAGTGGGGAAATAGCAATTAGAACCTGCCTTTCTTAAACTGACCGATAACAGGTTGGGCTTCGGAAAGAAGCTGATATGATGAACTTCCTTATATCTATCTGATAATGAATTGTTTGACTATTTATTACAGAAGAAAAAGACTTATTACGACCTAAAATTTTTTAAATCAATCATTTAGCCTTACCATATTAGTTTCTGTTAACAAGTAATCCCATTATAATACATATGTCTGTTGTATATTTGCCTGTGTTCTTTGATGGGGGAAAAGATTTTAAGAAAAAAGGACTGCTGTAACAGTCCTTCAGCCGCGTAGCTCAATTGGATATGCAGTAACCTGTACTAAGGGTTGGATGGAGGTTCGAATCCTCCCGCGGCTACGAAACAAAAGTAACATCACGAAGGAGATTTTGCAATAGGAATCTCCTTTTTTTTTTAGGATTTATGAACCACAAGATTGTTAATAGTAGTAAGGTGTTAGCAAATAGCATGTTATAGAGAGTAAATATAAATGGGAGATTTGTTTTTTTGTAAATTTCCTTTATGTGAAAAAAGACTGTAACAATATCATTCCCTATTTACCATTTACATCGCCCAAAAAATTAGCCCTTTCGAATCCCGTTTCTACCCCCTCCCCTTAGTCCCCTTCCCGACTATCTACCCCATCCCCCGGCCCCTTCCCCAGGAAGGGAAGGTGGAGGAAAGTTAGATGGCAGAAGTTAGAAGTACGAACGGGAAGTACGAAGAACGAGGTACGAAGTTTTTTTTGAAAGGGAAAACAATCCAAACTATAAAAAGGGTTAAACCGCGTTCGTGTTGGTTGTAATGTACTTCATTAACTATACAGCTTCACACAATCGTCAACATACTTTTCGGATTCGAGAGCATCGAGGATAAATTTTGCTAAGGCCTTCTATTAAAGCAACAATTTCGAGATGAGTCAGTGATGTGCCCAAGCCATCCATCTGCCAATTTCCGCATTTCATCCACCCAAAACCTCCATTCGCCAAATAGCATTTAAAATTCACTTCAGGATGTAACATCTTTGCATCACGAAAGTCTTATTACCCAAACAAAGAACACAATGAAAAGCTTAAAAAACATAAACCTGATGAAAGCAGTTCTGATCGTGGTAGCCGCATTTGGGATCCAGTTATCAACCCTGAACGCAGGCCCAATTGGTGATGTGGTCACTTCAAGCGACCCGAGCAACCTCTTCTGCCCCGAATGTCTCCTCCTTGCCCCTACAGTGCCAATGGAAGCCACCTTTAACGAGGCCATTGAGTTTGTCAGCCCGATGAACCTGAATCCAACCGTTCCGATGAACGCTGATTTTAATGAAGACTCGGCTTTACTGACAGAACCGGGAAACTATTTATCTCCTGTTGTTCCTTCAACCGCTGACTTTAGCGATTCACTTTAACCCCACCATATTTTCCCACATTGATGAAAGCCACTCCGGTTGGGGTGGCTTTTGTTGTTTATGATGTACTCTCCTCCCGATGCGCCACATCCACAGCCCAAAGATGCAGCCCATTCGAATCCCTCTTCTCAAATCCATTCTTTTTCAGCGCCAGGCCCATCCGGATAATTGATCCCGGGTTGAGGTTCAGGTTGCAAACCGAATCTTCCGAGACCTCAGAGATAATCTGAGAAGAAGTAAGGAATCTTCTTGCCTTTGACAACGATACCGGCGAAAAATGAGCCAGCAGAAGTTCCTCCTCCGGCGAATGGACAAGGAACTGCTCATTGTTCCGGTTGATCTCCCGCACCTCCTCCGGATCGAACCAGAACATATACCCGGATTTATAGAGAGCAAATGCCTGAGAGAATACCCAATCGATATCGACCTTGTGACGGTATTCGATTGCCAACACATCAAAACACAGAAACCGGCGCGACCCTGTTGTATCTGTCAGGAATTGAGCTGTGTTTACCGAACCCATAAAAGAAGCCCGGCGCACCAGCGATTCATTGTGAAACCCATACGCCCTTCGAACCCGGATGGCCGACTTTGTAATGATCTCCTTCACTGTCCCGATCTCCGAGCGCGTCATATTTTCCAGTTCATCCAGGTTAATGAACATACACTCTGAAAGCTGCATCAGCGTATCGCGGTTGTTTGGATTGATCGTTCCGGAGAAGATATAGGTCTTCAACCTCGAAGGGCAGAGATTGAGCAGCCAAGTCGTCTTCCCGATCCCCTGAGGCCCCGAGAATATGATCGCCGTATGGTTGACCACCTCCGGATCCAAGAGAGACGCAACCGAAGCCACCAGCCAGCGTTTGAAGCAAACCTGCCAAAGCAGGTCGTTGGTTGTTTGGATCGTGTCGGCCAGATCCCGGATGTAATCAGAAGTCTCATCCCAGGGAGGGAGGGAATTGAAGTAATCGATGAACGGATTGTAACGGGGGCAGAAGTCGGAGTGAAGGAGAGAGCGGAGGAGAGAGGGTTGGCATTTGAGGTTGTTGGAGAGGAGTTCACGGTAGAGGGAGTTTTCGATGTAGTCGGTGAGAGGAGTGAAACTGATGCCGGATTCCGGATGCCGGATACCGGATGAACCTTCAAGCTTTCTGAATTCTACTTTAGAGGTTACTATATTGAATCGGAATTCATAGCGACTGGTTAAAAAAACTTCTATTTCTTGGAGAGAGGAGGATCTTGATTTGGCGATTGTAGATTTTGGATTGTCGATATTAGATGTTTGCTGTTCGCTATTCGCTGTTCGCTGTTCGCTTTTTTCTTTAAACGAGCGGCAGGAGGAGATATCGATCCCTTGGTCGCGGGCGAAGTGGAAGAAGGAGGCGGAGGTGATGCCGGAGTTACCGGCGTGGAGGCAACGGTCGAACTGAAGGTTGCAGTCGTTTTCGTTATAATCGGGGTAGAAACGGCTGAGGCGGTGGAAGTAGGTGCGACCCTCTTCTCTCAGGGCATCGGTGAGGGCAAAACCGATGCGGATCCAGGTATCGTAATCGACCGTGATATCCAGCTTTCGCTCCTCGATCTTGCGGACTACCTTATCGATATCCTCTTCCAGGAGATTCACATAGGTTTTGAAGATGGCAGAGGAGGGATTCAGGTAGAGCAGTTCATCCCACGAGACAAAGCACAACCGCGTGACATCCTTCCCCGACGGATCGATCAACACATTCAGCTCCTGCTCGTAAAAATCCTTCACCTGGTTGAACGCCTGCTTATGCAGCACCGGCCGGGAGAAGACCCTCACCAGGATCTTGAGACCTTGTCCACCCGGACTGATGAAACACGCATAGGTAAAATTGATCTCCTCCACCCGAGAGCGGATCGTTGTCAAGGCATCCGGGTTTAGATTATCCAGATCCAGCACCATCACCCCCGAATACTCCTTCAGATGCTGCAGTTTCCTACCCCCTTCAAACAGCCCGGAAGGCGTAAAACCCGGGAGCGAGCGTTTCTGATCGTTGTATTCATCCATCTTCCCCTGTCGGACCAGTTCGCGGAGAGCCAGGACCTTCGCCTTGTATTTCCCTCCACGGATCTGATCCAGGATCACCCCCAACTCCAGGTTCTGAGAGACCTGATTGAAATTCTTAAACAACGAGACCTTCATGGTCCTACCTCTTGGTAAAGAAAGACTTCACCATATGAGAATTCAGATGAGCCTCGATATCGGCCGCACGGAAGTAGATCTTCCCGGAGATCTGGGAAAAAGGGAGGACCCCATTATCGCGGTAGCCCTGCAGCGTACGTTTCGAGATTTTCAGCACCTGGCAGGTTTCGGAGACATCGAGCCAGACCTCAGAGAGCGGCTGTTCTTTTGATTTGGTTTCCAGTCGGGCATCGATCTTATCGAGCGCGCGGATGAGTCGGGTTACGACATCGGCGGGGACATTGAAGTTTTCCATTTTGATGAAAATTTAGAAGTTAGGAAGCAAAAGTATCGCGCCAAAAGAGCCTGCGGTAGTTGCTATTTATCAGCAACCCCTTACGATAAAACGTGAAATTTATCAGTAACCCTTTAGCAACCCCCGCGCAACCAAAGACAATAAAACGTAAGGGAACGTCTTATTTCAGAAGAGAGTCCCGTTCCTCGTTGATTAATCGAAGCCAATCATTCAGGATAGATTCCCAGTGATCTAACGAAGCCAGGTCGGGAGAAAAATATTTGTTTCGGAGGGAGCTCGGTTGAATGGCCTCCCTTTTTTTGGATTGGAAATTCCCCGTGATCCACCGGATCAGGTCGACAGTCTTACGCGAAGGCACAATGATCACCCCCGACTTCACCAACATACGGAAGAGGTACCCAAGATCGGCGACAGAGAGGTCTGTTTGGATCGTAAAGTCGGGCTTGATTGGCGAGTTCACCGATTCTGATGCTGTAACCGCTCCGGCTTTTAGAGACTGGATTAGCAATTTATGGATCAGATCCAACCGACCGATCGCATCAAAGATCACATCCAGCCAGATCTCTGCAAACCTGACCATCTTCAGCCGGATTCCCTGAGAGAAGAGGTGGATGTCGCCTTCCTGTGGACCAATCAGTTTGCAATTGGTAAACGACTTGAAATGGTGCTGCCGGGTAATACCAGATTCAATATTCGGAAAGATAAAACGCTCATCATCGACAATGGACGTGAGCTGATACAATTTATCTCTGATGTATTCAACATGCGGCAACCAATAACCAGGACTTACCCCTTCCAAGGATTTATGGAGGCATTCCAGCGATAGGCGGATAACATTCACAAGCATAAGACGGAACTCTTCGGGAGACTTGTAGCCATTGACAGAACTTATTACAATTCTCCAGGCCTCCTTGTTTCCACTCTTTTCGTTGAACGCCTGATAGCGAACCGAAATTTCCCTGCTCAGGCATACCAACGGTTCGAAAATCTCCTCGAACAGTTGTAATGGCGTAGCCGAGCTGTTCTTGTCTGGCTTTTTCTCCATAAAGGGCAGTGAAATTGTAGAAAGGATAAAAGTTTATTGAATATATGATCATAAATGTTATGCTATGTTAGGTTAAGGGTAAAAATAA
>Ga0268276_1000615_pt1 | contig 40337 bp, 41 predicted proteins | sample saktaG_4_FD_190145 | JGI IMG/M metagenome (GOLD analysis project Ga0268276, IMG submission 190145) | Saline water microbial communities from Sakinaw Lake, British Columbia, Canada - sak_2010_1_5_45m | ecosystem: Environmental > Aquatic > Non-marine Saline and Alkaline > Saline ...
TTTATAATAAGATTAAACACATAAAATAATTCCTTAACTTCATCTTCTTAAGCCTACAAACTGTAGGCTTTTTTGCTTTTTGCGACTATCTGATTTTAAAATACAATTTCCTATTAAATAAAAAAAAAGAACTTTCGAAGTTCTTTCATTTAAAATCGTGTGAAAAACAATTTAGTTGGTGTTTATGATAATACTTGGATCATTTGGAAAATTGCGGAAATAATGATACCCAAGGTCATTCCAGCAATTAATAAGACAATGATAATTCTACCAACTTTGCTTTTGGTAGGATTGTAAGTCTTGATTTCTTTTTCATCATCATTGTATCTTGGTTTCGCTTTTGTATTTGCCATCGTATTCACCTCTTAATTCGCTACTTCGTATATTATAAAACAATTTGAAGAAAAAATAAAGGATTTTTTGGCGAAAGAATGAAAAAAGACTCTATTCTATCTCTCTGTAAAGATTCAAGTATTCAATCACTCTTTTTGTGATTTGATTTGGAGTGGACGCTCCACTTGAAACGCTGACAGAATTTACACCCTTTAGCATCATTTCTGTAATGTCATTTTCGGTTTCAATAAGATATGTAGGTGTTTTCGTTTCTTCAATACTGATTTTTACCAAGTTTTTGGTGTTATTGCTCCGGGGATCTCCTACGATAAAGCAAACATCAATATTTTTGTTTGTTTCGAGGATTGCCTCCTGGCGAATTCTTGTAGAATCGCAGATTTCGTCAGAGATGACTGCGAAGGGGTACGTTTCTCTTATTTCATGAAGGATGGGTTCAATATCACGAATTGAAAAAGTGGTTTGATTTGTGACAAAAAGTTTCTCTGTATGTAATTTTAGGTTTTTAAAGTCACTGATGGATTCAATCACATGAACCTTCGAGCTAAGCTCTTGTACGCTTTCCGTTTCTGGATGGTTTCGTTTTCCAATGTAAAGAATCTCATCATTTTGACTTAAATGCGATTTGACGAGATTTTGAGTTCGTGATACGTCTCGACAAGTTGCATCAACGAGGACGACATGCAAATCTTTCAATTGTTGCCGGACGAAGTCACTGATCCCATGAGCGGTGATGATTACAGTCCCAGGAACCACTTTTGAGATCATTTCAAGTCTAGATTCATGAAATCCTTCAATTGAGATTACGCCGCGAGATTGAAAATCTTCAACAACATGGCGATTATGTACGATCATGCCCAGAATCTGAATCGGTCTTGGGTAGGATGGATCTTTTATGACGTCTTCGACGATTTGAATGGCTTTGACGACACCGGGGCAAAACCCTCTTGGCCTGATTGGGATGACTTTCATAGCTTCCTCGCTTATTCATTTACTTATCTCTATGATTATTATATAATAAATTGAATTGATTTACAAAAAGAAAGCGTGATATAGATGAATCTAACAAAGAAATACATAGAAGAAGCGTTGAAAGAAATTTCTTTCACTCAATATACTGAAGTACAGGAAGCTGTAATTCCTCTTTTTCTAAATAAAGAAAGTCTGATTATTGAAGCCAAGACTGGTTCTGGAAAAACGCATAGTTACTTAATTCCAATTTTAGAACGTCTTGACGAGGATTTGCCTGAAATCCAATCTGTCATTTGTGCCCCAACCAGAGAACTTGCAAGTCAAATTTATTCATTTGTGAGACAAATGACCCAAAAGTCCCCAAAACCAATCGATGTAAGATTATTTGTTGGCAGTTCAGATCGTGAGAATGAAATGACACGGCTTACTAAATCTCAACCCCAAATTGTGATTGGTACACCTGGACGGCTTTTCGACTTGATTCGTAAAGAAAATATTTTAAAAGCATATACTGCAAAATCTTTCATCATCGATGAAGCTGACATGGCACTAGAGAATGCATTTCTAGATGAGATTGACGGAATTGCATCAGTATTTGATAAAAACACCCAAATGGTGGTTCTTTCAGCAACGATTCCTGAGCGGTTACAACCGTTTTTAAAGAAGTATCTTACTTCTCCCAAATTTATTCAAATTCATAAAGAAGATGTTTCGAATTTAAATATCAAACATTATTTTGTTAAGACAAAAGAAAAAGACCGTTTTGAGGTGCTGTCTTCAGTATTAACCGCAATCAACCCTTATATCGGTATCATTTTCTGTAATACAAAAGATTCTGCAAATGCGGTTTATGAGTACTTGAAGAATAAGAAAGTCAATGCGACGCTTCTTCATGGAGATATCGACTTTAGAAAAAGAAGACAATTACTCAAAAGACTCGAAAATCTTGAGTTTCAGTATTTAGTCGCAACGGACCTATTATCACGTGGAATCGATATTGACGGTGTCAGCCACATCATTAATTTTGAATTGCCTAAGGATACATCATTTTATGTTCATAGGACAGGCAGAACTGGTAGAATGGCTTATGATGGAATTGCAATTTCTTTATATGATTTCAAAGACGAGGCTTATCTTAACGTTCTAGAAGGACTCGGATTATCTTGCAGTTACATCGAAATCAAGAGTAAAACAATTGTTCCAGCAAAAACAAGGGACGAACGAAGTAAAAGAGTTCGAATTGACAGTAAAGAACTCACTCAGATAAAAATTAAAAATCCAAAATCAAAGACTGTAAAACCTGGATATAAGAAGAAATACAAAGAAGAAATGATTTCCCTTTTGAAAAAGTCAAAAAGGAGAGGTAAATAATGTTGTTGATCGGATCACATGTATCGCTTGGCGGAAATGACCAGTTTCTAGGTAGTGTGTTGGAAGCTCAGTCCTATGGAGCAAATGCTTTAATGGTATACACTGGCGCACCTCAAAACACGCTAAGAAAACCGATTGCAGAGTTAAGAATCGATGAAGCTTTCGATTTGATGAAATCTGTTGGTATCTTACCTGAACATGTGATAGTTCACGCTCCCTATATCGTCAATCTTGCAAACCCAGATCCTGAAAAACAAGACTTCGCAGTTGAATTCCTTTCAGAAGAAGTTCGAAGGACAGATGCACTCGGTTCTAAAATCATGGTTCTTCATCCTGGCGCTCATATGAAAGAAGGCGCAGAAGCGGGTGTTATAAGAATTGCAAAAGGTGTGAATAGAATCATCAAAGCAACACAAGATAGCAAAGTAGTCATCGCTTTAGAAGGAATGGCCGGCAAAGGAACTGAAGTCGGACGTAATTTTAATGAATTAGCGATGATTATTGATTTAATTGATGATCAATCCAGAATCGGAGTTTGCCTTGATACCTGCCATTCAAATGATAGCGGTTATGATGTCAAAAATGATTTTGATGGTGTTCTGGAGTTGTTTGATCAAACGGTCGGGTTACACTACTTAAAAGTTATCCACGTCAATGATTCTAAAAACCCCTTTGAATCTCATAAAGACAGACATGAAAATATCGGATTTGGAACGATTGGGTTCGATAGCCTGATTCAAGTCATTTATCATCCGAAATTAGCTCATATACCAAAGATTTTGGAAACGCCTTATATTCCTTCTAAAACCAATGTGAGAAACGCCTATCCACCTTATTTACATGAAATTGAAATGATCAAAGCAAAAGCTTTCAACCCTCATTTAATAGAAGATATCCTCTCCTTTTATGAAGGAGGAAAGTAATATGGCTTTAAATGTTGTACTATACGGCCCTGAAATTCCTCAAAATACAGGTAATATCATGAGAACATGTGCAGGGACAAACACTTTATTGCATTTGATTGAACCATTTGGGTTCAAACTAGACATGAAGTACCTTAAACGAGCAGGTGTGAATTATCTTGAGCATGTCCAGTATGCTGTTTACAAAAATTGGGAAGATTTTACATCGAAATGTCCTGGAAAATATGCGTTTTTAACACGGTATGGTAAGATGACTCCAGATGAGTTTGATTTTTCAGAAATCCAGACAGAATATTATCTCATCTTCGGAAAAGAATCGACTGGAATTCCAAAAGAAATTCTAAGAGATCATCTAGAAGATTGTATCCGTTTGCCGATGAATGAATTCGTTCGAAGTTTAAACTTGAGTAATGTCGTTTGTACTGTGCTTTACGAAGCTTTAAGGCAACGGCATTATGAAAACTTATCGAAAACAGAACCCCAAAGTCTGAAAGGCCCTGACTGGTTGTTAAAAGATGATATTAATGAATAACCCTCGCCCTAGAGGGTTTTTCTTTTCTATTCAAAAAAGACAAGCAATTCAACATTTATTCTGTTATAATAGATGTAAGAACCCATAAAGGAATGATGTTTATGAGATTATCAGTCGGTACCAAGATCGTTTTGCAAAGTTACAAGCATGACCACTCTCTTCATCGGATTTGGGAACAAGCCACTGTCCTTGAAGATAATGACGAATTCATCATCGTTGCGAACAAGAGGACCAAGGTCATTGAATCTAATGGACGCTTCTGGTATACGAAGGAGCCATCCGTTTCCTATTTCTTTAAGAACCATTGGTATAACGTCATCGGAATCATCAAGCCGACTGGCGTTTCCTATTATTGCAATATGAGTTCACCTACGCTCGTAGACGATGAAGCAATTAAATATATCGATTATGATTTAGATGTCAAGGTTGTCGTGGATGGAACAATTTCCATCCTTGACCGCAATGAATACAAAAAGCATCAGAAAATCATGAACTATCCTGAAAGCATTTGCAATATCTTGGAAAACGAGATTGAAGACCTCCAAAGAAGAATTGAAAATAAAGAGGTACCATTCCTCCCGGGTTGTATTTTGAGATGGTATGACATCTTTCTCGGAATGAGGAAATAGCACTTAAACTACTCAGGGAAAAGATTAATTTTGACATTAATCTTTTTTCATTTTTATGGTATAATATTTAACGAAGGAAGTGGTCATTTTGGAACTAATTTACCGTATTAAAAAGCCAGAAGCGATTCAAAGATTTCTCAAAGAAAGCAATGTTCCTTTCAAAATTATAAGTGTTTTGGATGGAAAGCATCAGATTTTTGTAAATCAAACCCTTAAATCATTGAAAGATACCGTCAAAAAAGGCGAACATCTTCATGTTTTTATCAATGACGAAGAGTATGATGCAAAGATTAGACCTGAAAAAATGGAATTGGAAATCGCTTATGAAGATGATTATATCATCATTGTCAACAAACCTGCTGATCAGCAAATCATGGTCACGAAAGCACATCTAATGGGTACCTTGGCTAATGGAATACAAGCGTACTACAGAGAAAAAGGAATTAAGAGCGAGATTCATTTTGTCAACCGTCTGGACAAGGAAAGTTCCGGGTTGATTATGCTTGCGAAATCCCGTTTTATCAAGTATTTATTGAGTGGCAAGTCGGAGACTGACATTGTTAGAGAATACTATGCAATCATTGATGGAATCCTTGATGTGAAGAAGAACTGTATTGAACTCCCGATTGGGCGGATTGAAAACTCGATTAAAAGAGAAGTTCAAATGCATGGCGAGGAATGTTCCACGACGTATCAAGTCATCAAAGAATTCAAAAGATATTCGCTTGTAAAAGTTCTTTCCGAAACTGGAAGAACGCATCAAATTAGAGTTCATTTCTCTCACTTTTCATTTCCAATCGTAGGCGATGAACTTTATAACAAGAGTCGTTATTCCATACATCAGATGTTGCTATTTAGCTATAAGATAAAAATGATGCATCCAATTTTGGATCAGGAAATCGACGTTGAACTTGAGTTGCCTGAGTCCTTTAAAAAATTCATGAAGGAAAATGGCGCATAATTCATGACAAAGAAAGCAATTTTGTTCTCAATGTTCTTTTTGTTATTGTTTTTGACGGGATGCGACTTGTTTTCTCAAACAACAACGACAAATACATTGGGGACTTCAACTTCCACAACTACAACAACATCTGAAGGCAGTACTGATTTAACCACGCAAGAAGTCATTGATTTAAGTTATGTAAATTTGTTTGATAACCAAGTATATAAGAAATTCGTCATTCACTTCTCAGAAGCAAACTTCTTAAAGCTGATTGACGATATGGAAAATTACAATGACATCTACGGTTCCTATAGGGACAATACGATTCAAGAAGTTGATATTGAATATACTGACTCTCTTGGGAATATAATTGTAATGAATGAAGTAGGATTTAGAACCAAAGGTAACATTTTTTCTCGTAGGCTTCCCGTTGTAAAAGATAACCAAGGCAATATCGTTGGCTATCAACAGGTTTCCTTCCAACTTGAATTCAATGATACTTTTGATTATTTGGAAAACTCGACCCAATATAAAGAATTGAAAGAAAGAAGAGGGTTCGATTTAGAACAATTGAACTTCAAATATGTCAATTCTTGGGACTTTGGGATTGTGACTGAATCGATTGCTTATGATCTATATAGAGAAGCTGGAGTATTAACGTCAGCTACTTCCTATGCGATTATCTATTTTGATGTCGATGGAACAGAAGTACCTTATGGATTGTTTTTATTACAAGAACCCATTGATGATGTCTTCGTCAAACGGTACTTTGGTAGAAATCAGGATGGTAGTGTCGGAGATTTGTACAAATGCGTCTGGCAAACTGAACCTGCAACTCTAAAACCGAATTATATGGAATACAGTCTTGGCGTTTCTGACTACAATGACGGGTATAGAAAGACTTACCAACTTAAAACCAATAAAGATACTTCTAATTTTTCAAGTTTTACTACATTTGTAGATCGCTTGAATGATACTACAGTCATCAATTATCAAAACGTCCTTGAACAAATATTAGATATTGATTCATTGTTGAGAGCTTATGCAATCGGATTTTTGATTGGAAGTCCCGACGACTATCGAAGTGATGCCAATAACTATTACCTTTATTTCTATGAAGGCCAGGCAATCTATATTCCATTTGACATGGATCAATCCATGGGCTATGGCTGGGATCCTTTTGGAAATCACGGACTTGACCTCGACGTTTTAAGTTATGCGCCAGCTCAAGGTTATATTGGTGATCAATCTGATTTGCCGATGGCTTATAACATTCTTGAAATCGAAACTTATAAAGATGCTTATCTGAACTATGTTCTTGAGTTTACAGATCCAACAAATGGTATTTTTGATGTTCAAAACTACATTGATAGACATAATCTCATTAAAGGCCTATATGAGTCAGAAATGAACTCTGCAATGCATCTTGGTGTGACTTATTTCTCAGTCGCTGACAGAACTTATAGCGTTGATTACTATTACACACAAAAAACAACAAACTCAAGAGTTGACGCAATCTATTATCTAAATCATTAGGAGTGGTACTATGAGCGGGCTGGTGATGAAAAGAATCATCTTAATCTTTCTGCTTGTGGCAAGTATTGCCACTCTTTCTTATTATCAACTGGTCTATGCCAATACCGATGAGCCTTCGATTGTAAGATTGATGAACAGCAGAAAGCAGAAGAAAGATTATGACAATCTGTTTAACGACGGATTGTTCAAATCCTTTACGATTGAGTTTTCAAGTACTGAATTTCAATCTTTGTTAGACTCAATGCAAGCTTATTTTGATGAATATGGTACCTATCAGGACAATACCATGCATAAGGTGACGCTTACTTATAGTGACGGCAATTCCAATGATTTCAGCATTCAGGAAGTCGGATTCAGAACAAAAAGTAACACTTCGAGAAATTTACCAATGACACTTGACTGGAGAAACAGAGAAGTTTTTCACCAGACATCGTTTCAACTTCAGTTTGACGCCACTTTTGATTATTCTGTCAATTCGAATGAATATGAAATTCTCAAGTCTAGGGAAGCATTCAATTTGAAACAACTCAACTTCGAGTTTTGCAAAACCTTTGACAGTGAATACGATGAAGCCATGATTTCAGAAGCCTATTCTTATTTTTTATATGAACAGGCAGGTGTTATCGTTTCGAATGCATCTTATGGAATTGTTTATTTCAAAATTGATGAAACCTTCGTTGGATTTGGCTTTTACACCATTATTGAGCCCATTGATAATTCCTTTTTGAAGAAAAACTTCGATAGTGACCTTTTGGGTGACTTTGGAGATTTGTATAAATGCACAGATACTTCCGGTCCGGCAGATTTGAGCACTTCGATGAATGGATTGATTGGAATCAACGAAAATGAACTCAATGAACGTTATTCATACGCCTTAAAGAACAATACACTAGACGGTACTCGCACACATTTTGACTCGCTCACAGGGTTAATAAATAACTTGGATAACTCGGCGTTCTTTAGCCTTCATCAAGATGAATTGATTGATGTCGATTTGTTCATACGGGCTTTGGCTATGGGATTTTTAATCGGTAATACCGATGATTACCGATACAATAGTAACAACTATTATCTTTATTTCAACATTTATACGAATAAGGTCATCTATATTCCGTTTGATTTGGATAATTCATTGGGATTTGGAAAACATCAGGATCTCACGTATTTGTATGGTGTAAACTACCCACTGGCTTCTAGTTCAGACGACCAAGCAACACTCGTGAAAAGAATCTTTGAAATTGAAGACAATGTGAACCTTTATCATCAATATTTATTAGATTTTTCGACAAACATCTTTACTTTCGATGCTTTTTATACCGATTTCATTACTGCCAAGGAAACATATCAAGATATCTTGGTCAGTGAGAATCATTTGGGTAACCAAGTATTCAGTCTTAGAAACATTGAATGGTATATCAATACGAAAAGAACAAATGTCTTGTCCATGCTCGATGCATTATCGGACTAAAACGTTTTCATTCGTTGATTTGAAAATATTCTTGCATATTAGGTTGACATCCTTAAAATGTCTTGTATAATAACGACATGCGAAAAAACTTCATATTAGTTTAGAGGTAGCGATGCAAAAGAGTAAACTGGGGAGACGGTAGTCTATGATCCTTTTGAAAGGTAACCATCGCCGAATGAATCAACAGACATGTTGCTTCATGGGGTCTTAGGGAACACCTAGGACACTCCTATCGAAAGATAGAGGCGCTATAACGAAACAAATTCCTGAATTTGATTTGAAAGCGTCTGATGTGACGCTTTTTTTTCGCTAAAAAATCAAATTCTAAGGAGAAATTTAATGAAAAAAGTACTAATGATTGGTTTTAGCGGTTTATTGTTCCTGTTACTTGCAGGATGCACAAATGGCGGAAACATTTCAGTGGACCAAGACAATTATGATGCGATTCAGGAACGCGGAACAATTGTAGTGGGTTTGGAATGCGCGTACGCACCTTTTAACTGGACTGTAGAAGCGTCCAACGCTTCAAATACGGCGGTAATGATTGATGGAACCGCCAATTACTGCGATGGATATGATATTCAAGTCGCAACGGCGATTGCGGATGGACTTGGACTTAATTTAGTCGTTCGTGCAATTGAATGGGATGGACTCATTCCTTCACTTGCTGAATCGGCACAAATCGATATGATTATTGCAGGTATGAGTCCGACTTCAGAAAGAGCGCAAACGGTTAGTTTTTCAGATGAATATTACCATTCGACGCATGTTATCGTTTTGAGAAGTGATTCTGTATATGCAAATGCAACTTCAATTGATGAATTTTCTGGTGCGAACGTTGTTGGACAGATGTCAACGATATATGACGACTTGATTGTTCAAATGACAGATGCAGTACATGCCAACCCGCTTGGAGACGTCCCTACGATTGTAACCGCAATCAATGCAGGTACCTATGATGCAACAATCTTGGAATTGCCTGTTGCCATTGCGATTTGTGCATCCAACTCCGAATTAACGTACATTACCTTTGAAGAAGGAGATGGATTTGACGTATCCTATGAAGACAGTGCTGTGGCAATCGCAGTCCGTCAAGGAGACGTGACGTTACTTTCGAACATTAATACGATCCTTTCAACCATTACGAGTGAACAAAGAGAAGCATGGATGGTAGATGCCATCGACAGACAACCATAAATCCGTCATTTAGAAAGGGACAACCATGATGAAACTCAAGAAATGGGTATTAAAATTAATACTCTTCGCACTCTTGCTCGGAATCGTTAACACCTTATTCCCTGGAACCTTTTCAATCTTTTCTTCCTTAGAGCAAGTCAATGCGTTGGGCGATGAAACGGATCATCCCATTTTACTTGATGCCATCGAGAACATTCGAATTTACAGCACTTTTAATAATCAAACGCTCAATGAGACGAAATTGAATCAGCTATCTACGGATTTTTATCTACCTTTAACTTATGGAGACGTTACCTTAACTTGGCAGGTCGATAGTAGTCGCATTATACTTGCCGACGTAGCGACTTTGATTACAGTGAGTAGTATCAGTGGGGATACTGAGATTGAAGTCGTAGAGGCTCATATCGTGTCCCTTCCAAGTGCCTTTCAAGGCAATGAACCCTTCGTATTGACCGCGACGCTCTTTTTTGGAGAGGAAAGTGCGTCAGCGGTTTATACAGGACAATTGGTTCCGATTATGCCGGATGGATTTTGGGAAGGTGCCTTTTTTACTTTCTTTCGCTATTTCTCACTGTTCGTAGAAGGCGTTACGACAACATTGTTATTGTCGCTTGTCGGTACAGTGATTGGATTCGCTCTTGCGATGGTTCTCGTGATGTTGCGCTTGTTGAAATCCAATCAAGGTGATAACAGATTTATTAAAGGGTTTAAAACCGCGCTATCAACTTTTGCAAAAGTATACGTTACTGTTTTTAGGGGAACGCCGATGATTGTCCAGGCGGCATTTTTCTGGTATGGACTTGGCTTGTTTGGAGACGCCTTACTTTGCGGTCTGTTTGTGGTTAGTATCAATACCACGGCGTATATTGCAGAAATTCTAAGAGGAGGCATTCAATCTGTTGATTCAGGACAGATGGAAGCCGCAAGAAGTCTTGGAATGTCTGGACTTCAGACGATGCGTTATGTCATATTCCCGCAGGCCATCAAAAATTCAATGCCTGCGATTGGAAATGAGTTCGTCATCAATATCAAAGATACATCGGTTCTGTCGATTATCGGAATATTTGAACTGTTTAACCAGACACGAAAGATTGCGGGAATGCATTACAGACAATTAGAAGCGTATTTTGTGGTAGCGCTCATTTATTTGTTTTTGACTTATACCGTGACAAAAGTACTGCAAGGAATTGAAAAAAAACTCGATATGCCGATTCAAGAACTGAAAAGTTCAAACTAGGAGGAAGAAATGGAACCCGTTATTCTAATTAAAAACCTCAGAAAATCCTTCTCGAACAATGAAGTCTTGAAAGGAATCAATTTAGAAATCAACCCAGGTGAAGTTCTTTCGATTATCGGATCAAGCGGATCGGGGAAGTCAACATTGTTAAGGTGTATGAATCTGCTCGAACAAAGCGATTCGGGTGAGATTTGGTTTGAAAATGAGAACCTCGTTGACAATAAGGTCAATCTCAATCGTTTAAGAGCGAAAATGGGGATGGTATTTCAATCATTCAATTTGTTCAACAACTTAAATGTCCTACAAAACTGCATGCTCGCGCCGATGAAAGTGCTTGGTGTTTCGAAAGAAGAGGCGATTCAAACAGGACTTGCGAATCTAGAAGCAGTTGGAATGAAAGAATTTGCCTATCAAAATCCGAAACAATTGTCTGGAGGTCAAAAACAGCGTGTTGCGATTGCCAGGGCTTTATGCATGAATCCTGAAATCTTGCTTTTTGATGAACCAACTTCTGCACTGGACCCTGAAATGGTTGGAGAAGTTCTTGAAGTGATGAAGCAACTCGCAAACTTGGGGATGACAATGGTCGTCGTCACACATGAGATGAATTTTGCGAGAGACGTATCTACCAAAGTCATTTTCATGGATCAAGGAATTGTACTGGAAGAAAATGATCCCATATCAATCTTTACAAACCCGAAGGAAGAACGGACAAAAGCCTTTTTAAAGAGGGTTTTGTAATGAGCATTTCTAATATTAATCATTGACAGTCCTATATAAAAAAAACACCAGCAATTTTAAAATTGTTGGTGTTTTTATGAAAGTTTGAGGATTAGTCTTGTGGAACGTATTGAAGAATTTGATTTTGAATTTCTGGGAAGAAGCTGAAGATGACGACAAATGCTAGCAGTATGAAATAGACAAGTGCGATAATCTTTTTGCCAGCGACGAATTCCAAACCTGCAAGTCCACATACAGCAAAGATTGCATAAACCTTAACGGTTTCAAGAATGTTTAGAATTTGAGTGTCAACACCGAAATTAAAAATAGTATTCGCAAATAGAAAAGCATAAAGCAAAATAGTTAAGAATCCGAACAGTTGGCCGAGGCCGTTGTAGAATTTTTTCATTGTTTCCCCCTTGATTATTTCTTATTTTATTACATTATATTTTAGAATTTTAAATAATTCAATAGGATATGTTATTTTTTTTGAATATACGCAAGAAGAAGCTTTAAAGTGTTTTCTACAGCACTTGCGTGCGTTCTTTCCATTCCATGAGAAGCGTGGACCCCAGGTCCAATCAAACCACCCTTGAAATCATTTCCTCCACGGTAGGCTGCAGAAACGTCCGACCCATAGAAAGGATAGATATCAGTTGCATAATCAAGATTTCCTTTTTTTGCCAGGTCGACAAGATTGGTGATGATTTGGTAATCATAAGGTCCGCTTGAATCTTTTGCGCAAATGGAAACCATTTCTTCTGTACAAGAGAGATCATCTCCGATGCAACCCATGTCGACTGCGATAAATTCGTCGAGTTCGGGAACGGAAGCTGCGCCGTGACCGACTTCTTCATAAGTTGAAATGATGATTTTCAAAGAAGACTCTGGAATAATGTTCTCTTCTTTGATTTGTTTCATAAGTCCAAAAAGGATTGCGACACTTATTTTGTCATCCAAGAAGCGACTCTTGATATATCCTGATTTTGTAATGACCGTTTTTGGGTCGAAGAAGACAAAATCTCCGGCTCTGATACCTAGTTTTAAGACATCTTCTTTTGTATGTACGACTTCATCGATTCGAATCATCATATCAGAAGGGGTTCTCTCCTTGGACGATGCATCTTTGTAAACATGAACAGAAGGAGAAGTCGAAAGGAATGTTCCAGTGTAATCTTTAGAGTCTCTCGTGTGTATGGTGCAGTATTCTCCATCCATTGTGGGCCATATTGGTCCCCCAACCGTTGTAAAGCGAAGGGTTCCGTCTGAAGAAATGCTTTTGACCATAGCACCCAAGGTGTCGACATGACCGGAAAGGCCTAAAACTTTATTGGTTTTTCCTTGAATTGAAATGATTGCGTTCCCTTTTTTTGAAAATTCGATTGGAAACCCAAGTTTTTTCACTTCATTATTGATGAAAGGAATAACCTGTTCACTGTATCCGCTCGGAGAAGGAATCGCTAAAAGTTGTTTTGCAAACGATAAAATATCCATTATTTGTTTTTCCATTATTATCACCCAAAAAAGATTATACCATAATTGACGGAAACGGAGTATGTTCTTTTCAAACGTTCCATGTTATGATAGAATAGAATTAGAATGTAGTGAAGGAGTTGGCCAAATGGTGATCGTATTTGGTGGGGCATTTAACCCCCCGACAATTGCACACAAAGAGATCTACTTCCACATTGAAAAAGCAATTGAATTTTCGAAGTTCATTTACTTGCCTGTCAGTAATCTTTATACGAAACGTAGCCTTTCTTCGAACTATCATAGGCTCCAGATGCTTCAACTTTTAATCAAGGATTTACCAAAGGCAAGTGTCTCATCACTTGAATTTGATGATTCTGATTATTTGGGAACCTATCAGTCAATGTTACGACTTCAGGAAAAATATCCTGAAGAGGAACTTGCTTTTGTCATCGGAGCCGATAATCTCTATAAACTCCATAAATGGATCAACGCGAAAAGCCTTCTTTCTGAGTTTAAATTCATCATCTTGAACCGAGAGAAAAAAGACATTCATTCTACCTTAAAAAACGATTCTTTTTTGAAAGATTATCTGAATCAATTTATCATTTTGCCTCATTTTAATCTGAACATTTCTTCGACCGTATTCAGGGAGACGTTTGACCCTGCTTATGTCTCTCCTGAAATTTATGATTATATTATCCAAAATGAATTATATCGAGGTTAACTCATGGTAAAAAATGGTTTTGTCAAACTTAGTTTGATTTCGCCCAAGCTTGAAGTGGGCAACCCAAGTTTTAATGTAAGAGAAATGCTGAAGTCTTTGGAAAACAACCAAAGTGCAATTGCAGTTTTTCCAGAACTAGGTATCAGTGCTTATACGTGCAACGACTTGTTTTTCCACAAGTCTCTTTTTGAAGATGTCAATCAGTCTTTATCTTATTTTTTGGAACATAATCACTTTGCAGGCGTTGTCATCTGCGGGTTGCCTTTAATTGTAGAAGAAATGGTTCTTAACGCTGCAATGGTAATTCAAAAGAATCGAATTTTAGGTGTGATTCCTAAATTTTACTTACCCAATACTAAAGAATATTATGAGAAAAGATGGTTTAAGTCCGGATTTGACGTCGTAGATCATTTTACAGAGATTAAAGTTCTAAATCAAATGGTACCATTTGGAAATTTGATATTTTCCAAGGATGATTTTAACTTTGGCGTTGAAATTTGTGAAGATATGTGGGCTACCATTACGCCTGGAAATCTTTTAAGTGTCAATGGAGCGAACGTTATTTTCAATATCTCCGCTTCCAATGAGACTCTTGGCAAAGAAAGCATACGCAGAAATGCGGTTTTGGAACACTCAAGAAAGAATTGTGGTATTTACGTATATTGCAGTGCTGGCGCTTCAGAGTCGACGAGCGAAACCGTTTTTTCAGGACACAACATTGTTTCGAGCAATGGGACGCTTGTTACGGAATCTGAAAAGTTTTCGTTGGAGACTGAAATCATGTACGCTGATGTAGATTTATTTAAACTTGCACATGAAAGAAGAAACAATTCGAGTTTCAGAGATTCGATTCTGAAATACAGATACAAATATCAAACCGTTCCATTTGAAATGATTGAAGCAGAGGACTTTCAATTCACAAAAAAATTGAATACGCTTCCGTTTGTGCCTGAAAAAGATTATTTAAAAGATTTTCATAAGATTGCTTCCATTCAAGAATATGGACTTGCGAAAAGAATCAATCACATCGGGATAAAAAACATTGTTATCGGAGTATCTGGCGGACTTGATTCCTCTTTGGCTTTACTTGTTGCCTGCAGAGCGTTTGATTCTTTGAACCTCGATCGGAAAGGGATTAAAGCCATCACCATGCCTGGAATGGCAACTTCCAAAAGAACCCTTGAAAATGCACGGAAATTAATGTCTTTGTTAGGCGTTGACTCTGATGAGATTGACATCCAGGCGCACGTAACAGACCATCTACACTTGTTAAAACACGACGGGGTAACAGAAGACGTTACTTATGAAAACGCGCAGGCAAGGGCAAGAACGATGATTTTGATGGATATGGCCAATAAGGTCAATGGAATCGTGCTTGGTACGGGAGATTTGTCAGAAATTGCACTCGGATGGTCAACTTATAATGGAGATCAAATGAGCATGTACAATGTGAATGGCGGAATTCCAAAGACGTTGGTACGTTTCATGATTAAGATGTATGCCGATCATTTGTTCTCAAATGAAGTGAAACCTTGTCTGTACGACATCTTAGATACACCGATTACGCCTGAGTTAAAAAAAGGACAATCGACTGAAAAATTGATTGGAAAATATGAAATTAATGATTTCATCTTATATCGTTTCCTTGTTTGTGGAGACGAATCGGATCGAATTAAATTCTTACTGGGGAAAGCATTCACATTAGAATGGAGTGAAATCGACTCTTATGTCGACAATTTCATGAGTCGTTTCTTTTCCCAGCAATATAAGAGACAGGCAAGTCCCGACTCTCCGAAAGTGCTCGAATATGCACTATCTCCGAGAAGTGATTTTAGAATGCCTTCAGACGTAAAAAGATAGGTGATAACATGCAAAAAGTAATCGTAGGACTTAGTGGTGGCGTTGATTCAAGCGTTGCCGCTTTGCTTTTAATTGAACAGGGTTACGAGGTTGAAGCATTGTTTATGAGAAACTGGGACAGTGCAATGAACCAAGATTTATTGGGAAACCCTGACTACGATAATGAAATATGCCCTCAAGAAGAAGATTATCAAGATGCGCTCGACGTTGCGAACAAGCTCGGAATTAGGCTTCATCGCCATGACTTCATTCAAGAGTACTGGGATGATGTATTTACGTATTTTCTTGAAGAATATAGACGAGGAAGAACGCCGAACCCTGATATCTTATGCAATAAATACATTAAATTCAAAGCATTTTTAAGTGTTGCTCTTTCTTTGGGTGCCGATTTCATTGCAATGGGACATTATGCAAGAGTAGACAACTTCAATGGTGAAACAAGGCTCTTGCGGGGACTTGATAACAATAAGGACCAAACCTACTTCCTTTGCCAACTCACACAAGCGCAACTGTCTAAGACATTATTTCCGGTTGGAGAAATGCAAAAAAAAGAAGTTCGTGCCATCGCTGAGAAAGCGGGATTGGTTACGGCAAAGAAAAAAGACTCAACCGGCATTTGTTTTATCGGAGAACGGCATTTCAGCCAATTCTTATCGAATTATCTTCCAAGCCAACCCGGTCCCATTTCTACAACCGATGGAGATATTTTAGGCGAACATGACGGATTGATGTATTATACGATTGGTCAACGAAAAGGGTTGCGAATTGGTGGAAGTAAAATATATGGACAAGATCCTTGGTTTGTTGTGGGTAAGAACTTAGAAAAGAACATCCTTTATATCGGACAGGGAATTGATCACCCAACCTTGTATTCTGATTCTTGTACAGTCGAAGAAGTAAACTGGATTCCGAGTCATAAATTTGTTGGAAAGAAAAACTTGACCGCAAAATTCAGATATCGACAAATAGATGTACCTGTTGAGATTGAGTTTATTGACGACTTAACACTTCAGGTAAGATTCAAAGAACTGGTACGTGCTGTGACACCAGGGCAAGCCGCTGTATTTTATGACGGAGAAGTCTGTTTTGGCGGTGGAACGATTGCGACCGTCTATTTTGAAAATCAAAGAAGAATGTATTAAGAGGTGAATTTATGAAAGTAGGACTCTGTTTGACTGGGGGAGGCGCTAGAGGCGCCTATCAAATCGGAGTGGCAAAAGCTTTGGAAGAACTTGGTATTCTTCAAAAAGTTGAAGTGTTTTCAGGAACCTCAATTGGGTCTGTCAATGCGAGCATGCTAGCAACGATGTCTGTTGACGATGCAAAGGATATATGGTTCTCAGTATCGAATGATTTACTGAAAAGAACTGAAAACATTTTTCGAAGAATCATCAAAGAAAAGCTTGAGTTCAAGAACACTGGTGTATTTGAGATTACTTCACTTGAAAATATGCTTAAGGATCATCTGAATTTGGACAAACTAAGACAAAAAGAAGTCTATGTTACACTTTCGGAAGGCGGAGAAGTCAATGAAGGCATTTTTGGATTGTTTAAATCAAGTTTCCATCACTATATCAAAAAGGATGAATCCCATGTAGTTTATTCTAAGATTTCATCTTATGAAGATGACGATGCCATTTACAAGCAAATTTTAGCTTCTTGCTCGATTCCAATTGTTTTCGCTCCGCTTCAAGTAGACGATAAACAATATTATGACGGTGGGCTTTACGACAATGCGCCTGTGAAGCCACTGATAGAAGAAGGATGCGATACGATTATCGTCATCCATCTTGAAAAGATTCACTTCTTGAATCCTTCAAAATATCCTGGTATTACCTTTCATGAAATTAAAACCAAAGAGCACTTGGGAGGACATTTAAACTTCGACTCCGATAAGTCCCGGAAGATATTCCAATATGGGTATGTTGAAGGCATCGAATATTTCAAGGAACATACTCTATAACCCTAAAAAAGAATTACACCCTCTGTAACGTATTATTTTTACGAAACGGAGGGATTTTTTTATGAAAAAAATACTAATTATCTGCATTTTTTTGTTCATGATGACATTAACAATCACTGAGGTTCAAGCTGAGGAGTATTTAACTTATCAAGAAATTGTATTCGATAGTGATGAAGCCATTCTTTTAAAAGATTTTACAGATGAACAATATGAAGAATTTTATAATGTTATAGATAAGGCAAGGTTTATCGGCTGGAGTCTCGGTATTGTTAATAAAAACGAGTCTCTAGAGTTTGTGTCTGAAACAAAATTAAAGATTGTAAATAATGGTTTTTCAACGATTAAGCACAACATAACGCTGTCCACAAAAGAAGAAACGAAGTATCAAATTAGCGCTTCTGGATCGATTGCAGTGAGCGGAAAAGGAGATATCAAGAAATTCAAAGGGAGTATTGATGCAGATATCAAGGCATCCATTTCATACACAACAAATCTGACCATGAGTGAGACGTATGAGTTCAACATTATTGTCGATCCTTTGACTTATGTGTCGATTGTTACAAGAGGACTTGGGGAGTTATCCAATGGGGTTGGGAAATACTATTTCTTTTGGATTGAAACAAAACGAGGCGGTTGGGAAACGTTTAATGTAACAACCGAGTATTACGAAATTATTAAGGAAAAACTGTAATGAAGAAGTTTTTTTTCTTGTTATTAGGGTTCTATGTCCTTTTGGGTGCCGTATTCTTTTTTCTTCATCCCAGTGAGAAAGAATATGTGACGATGATCACAGTCAAGGAAGAATTATCTAGAGTTCTTTATGAAAATGAAACCTTGGAAATTAATGTATTTACAGACCAACCGAAAGCATTTCTTTTTGATAAAGAACAATTTGACTCTGTCTATATTGAAAGTGAGAACTTTATTTTTGAGGTCATGATTGGTGAGGTTTTGATGGAGAATGAACCGGTTCTGTATCATGATAAGGAATACAATCAAGTCCGTTTGAAGATCGTGTTGGATAGAATCAACTTTGCGGTGGGAACCGAGATTGTAGCGAACAATGCCTCTATTCGTATTGTTTATTCGAACCAGTGTGAGATTTCATTTGAAGTGGGATCAATCCACCTGTTGATTATGGACGAACTAAATACGCCAGGGCTCTATTTAAAACGCCTTTATGGCGTTGTTGATTCCAGTTCAACAATTGGGGGATTATCAGGCATTTTAGTGGAACTCGAAAATGACAATGAGACTGGAATCTATTTAAAATCAATGGATGCCTTTATGGATACAGTTCATTTTGACAATTCAAATCTATGGGTTCTTTCGACCTCAGAAAATGTTTATTCGATTGAAGATATTGAAAATGTATTGATCGCAGAATATGATTCAGAAGAGGTATTCATTGAACCAGGAGAGAACAAAGTACTCTTTCTTCCCTTTAACAAGCAAACAGAATCATTTTACTTCAATCGTTTCCCAATAGTGATAACTTATATACATCTTAACCAGAGTCAACAGGATGTAATCGATGATTTTATCTATTTTTCTAATCAATTTACTCAACTGGAGGTTTTTGAAAATGAGCTCTCCTTTGCCCGTTATTACTATGACTAATGTATCCAAAAAATATCGGTTTAGAACTGCTATAGAAGAAATCAACCTGACATTTCACAGCGGGAAACTATATGTCATCACAGGTCCGAACGGTTCCGGGAAATCAACTATTTTAAAATGCATCATGGGGTTGTTGCGATACGAGGGTAAAATTGATAAATTGCATGTGTCTTTTGGATATGCTCCTGAACAATACATTCTTCCAGATCACTTGACAGTAAAGGAGTTTCTGATTCATTTGGGAAGGGTGAAGTCAAAGGATTCATTAATTTTGAATGAAAGGTTAGACCTTTATCTCACAGCTTTTCACATGAAAGATGCCACTCATCAACATATCAGTTCGTTGTCAAATGGAATGAAACAGAAAGTTAATTTAATACAAGCGTTTATTCATCAGCCTAAAGTTCTTTTACTAGATGAGCCATTTCGAGCCATAGATGAAGCGTCGAAGAAGGAGCTTGTTGAAATCATCAAAGAAAGATTAAGAGAAACGTTAATTATCATATCGACTCATCAACCTCAATCAATTAAAGTCAGGCAAAAAAGAACATTGAAAATCACAAATGGGAGAATCGATTAAATGTCAAAATGGAAATTTCACATCTATTTAAGTCTCTCAGGAAAAGTAAGAATGATCTCATTATTATTAATAGGCATCACTGGATTGGTATTCTTATATCAGTCCAATTTTTTTGAGGGAATCGTTTCTATCGATGGAAACAGATCGATATACTCTTCGGAGTATATTCAAAATTCAATCTTGTTTTCCAAATTGATATTCACAGCCTATAGTATCTTTTTATTTTCAGATGGAGTGCTCGGAAACCATCGATTATACATTATATATTGGCTGAATGGTACCAATCATCGGGCAAGTTACCTTATTTACAAATCTATGACGTATCTGTTGATTTTTTTAGTCTTTTGGAGTCAAGTTTTTCTTCTATTTTACGTGATTGGAAAGGTAGTTTCCGTACTTGAAATGTCTTCATTTGAGACTTTCGAAATATTTGTGAAACTAGGTATTCAGGCGGTTTTCTATGGATTCCTTTCAATGCTCATCGTGATGACTTTTCGTCATTCTCTGTCACAAATGTTTACACTCTTGATCTACTGGTCCATCGAGTTTTTTGGAGTTGGTTATGAACAAAATGGTTCAATCTTGATGAAACAGGTCTTGGGCGTATTTCCTATATTGATGTTTATGGGTGGCAAATACCGTTTTGTTGCCGAAACCTATCAATACCTCATAATTATTTTTGCAATATATTTAATATGGTTTCTTGCCTCGGTAAAAATGGAGATTCAGTGAATTCCCTTGAATCTGTTCAAGATTTAGTGTGAAATCTGAGACATTTTATCATTCAAATGTGATTGAAACAATGAAACACTAGTGGTATAATCTATGTATCTTTTTTAATGATAAGGATTATGGAGGAACGATTATGTGCGGTATTGTTGGTTACTTAGGAGATAATAAAGCGTCCGACATCATCTTGTCAGGGCTTGAAAAACTTGAATATCGTGGTTATGATTCTTGTGGAATTTTCTTCTATGATCAACTTAGCCATGATTTTGTTATGTATAAAGACAAGGGTAGAGTCCAGCATCTAATACAAGATTTTGACTACTCTAGAATGAATCATTTGGCGATTGGACATACAAGATGGGCAACACATGGGAAGCCAAACATGACGAATAGCCATCCTCACTATTCAAACACAAAACGCTTTTCTCTTGTTCACAATGGAGTCATTGAGAACTATAAAGAACTTATAGCAAAATTTCTTCCTGACGCTGTTTTTGTGTCAGAAACAGACACTGAAGTCGTCGCAAATCTGATTGAACACTTTTCAATAACGTTGACAGTGGAAGAAGCCATTCGAAAAACATTATCGTTAATAGAAGGTTCTTACGCACTTTTAATCATTGATACTTCAACACCAGACATAATATACGCAGCCAAAAACAAGTCTCCTCTTTTGATAGGAACTGGAAGAAATGGAATCGTTTTGGCTTCTGATGTCATGGCATTGGTAGGAAACGCTGAAAACTATTATCCGATAGAAGATAAAACTTTCACTGTGGTTAAGAAAATAGACAAAGAGTACGTTTATCAAATGTATGATATTATTGGCACTCCTGTTCATATTGAACCGTACAAAATTGATATGGTTCTTGATGAGATTGGGAAAGCCGGATATTCTCATTATATGCTCAAAGAGATTTGCGAACAGCCTAATGTTATCCGTAAAATTATGTCTCAGTATTACGTGGAAGACCAATTTAGGGTTAAACAGACGGTTGTAAACATGATCAACGGTGCTGATCGAATCTATATCATCGCTGCGGGTACCAGCATGCACGCCGGTTATGTTGGAAAGTATTACTTTGAAAACATATCCAAAAAGCATACTGAAGTATTCATCGCAAGCGAATTTGCATATAATATGCCGTTGCTAGATTCTAACCCTGTATTTATCTTCATTTCACAGTCTGGTGAAACAGCTGATTTAAGAGCCTGTTTGTTAAATGTAAAACAACTTGGATTTCCAACTTTAACAATTACGAACGTTGCTACATCAACCTTGGCAAGAGAAGCCGATGCTTTTCTTGAGATTTATGCAGGTCCAGAAATCGCAGTCGCTTCTACAAAAGCTTATGTAGGTCAAGTAGCAATTCTTGCAATCCTAGCTTATGTAAACGCAAGAAAGAAACCTTTTGATTTGCATATTGAACTTTCAAAAGTCGCTGTGGCAATGGAAGCCATTATCGACAAAAGAGAATACATTCATAGTCTTGTTAAAGAGAAAATAACGAAAAGAAACTGTTTCTATATTGGCCGAGGGCTTGATTACTACACTTGTCTGGAAGCTGCTTTGAAACTGAAGGAAATATCTTATATTCAAACGGAAGGATTCGCTGCAGGCGAGTTAAAACACGGGACCATCGCTCTAATTGAAGAGGGTGTCCCTGTGATTGCAATCATCTCTCAAAGGAACATTAACAACAATACGCGTTCGAATGTTCGCGAAGTATTGTCACGTGGTGCAGAAGTCATCATCATTTCAATTAATGATGTTTCCGAAGTCAGCGATGAAATTATTTTGATGGATGTCCATGAAATGCTCAGTCCGCTTGTCACGGTCATTCCTACACAATTGATTGCTTTTTATTCAGCGCTTGATTTAGGAAAAGACATTGACAAACCGAGGAATCTTGCAAAATCTGTTACTGTAGAATAGGAGGACATCATGGGAAAGTATTTTGGAACCGATGGTATTAGAGGTAAAGCTTACGAGTTTTTAACCTTTGAACTGGCTTTTTCTCTTGGTAAGGCATTATCAATTTTGGAAAATGAAACTTTAGTGATTGGCCGTGACACAAGAGAATCCGGTGACATGTTAGTTGATGCGATAAAACAAGGAGCCAAAGTTAGTGGTGTTGATGTTCTTGACATCGGTGTCGTTCCAACTCCTAAATTATCTTTCATCAGTGGTGAAATGAAAGCTTTAGGTGTGATGGTCACAGCGAGTCACAACCCATATCAAGACAATGGAATCAAAGTATTTAATTCTGGAACAAAGATTTTTCTGGAAAAAGAAGAGATCATAGAACAAGTTATTGATGGGCTAATTTGCCCTCCAATGCCTAATAAAGTCGGTCAAGATCTTCCAATGATTTCTCATCAGAAAATATATGAATCTCTCTTTAAAGGGCTTCTCAACCCAACGGACTATCGCATTGCTCTCGATATGGCAAATGGAGCTACATTTGAAACCGGAAAACTGATGTTTGAAAAAATCTGCAATCACTTGTTTACGATGGGAGATACTCCAGACGGTAAAAACATTAATGTTCTCTGTGGATCGACTCATCCAGGTCAACTGGGATGGGAAGTTGCAAACAGGAAACTTGACTTTGGATTCGCCTTTGACGGCGACGGCGATCGTGTATTGATGGTCAATAAAGATGGAAAACTCTTTGACGGCGACATGTTGATATATGTTTGTGCTTTATATTTGAAAGAAAAAAACAAATTAAACCATAATACTGTTGTGCTTTCGAAAATGAGCAATCTTGGTATTATTAAAGCTTTGAAGCAAAAAGATATTAATGTTGTTCAAACCGATGTTGGCGACAAATACATCATCGAAGCCATGAACCGTTTCGGTTACGTGCTTGGTGGAGAAAATTCTGGCCATATCATTAATACAACATTACTTGATACCGGAGACGGTGTTTTGAACGCAATCTTTATCGTCAACATCATGAAAGAATGGGGAAAGACGATTGAGGAAATATGCGAAGATATTGTATTTTATCCGGACAAGATGGTTAACTTAAGAAACATCGACAAATCATTAGTAAAGCATGAAGAAGTTCTCAAAGTGGTTGAAGAAGTTAAAAATCGCCTGCAAGATGATGGATTTGTCATTGTCAGGGCAAGCGGGACAGAACCGATGATTCGAGTTAGTGTATCAGCCAAATCGATGGATACAGTTAATGAATGCATCGATTTAATCGTTTCTACTTTAGGTAAATTAAATCGCGAAGAAGAAAGAAGTGAACAGTCTTGAGAAAATATGCCATTATTTTAGCTGCCGGTAAGGGCACTAGAATGAAAACTGAATTGCCAAAATGTGCGTACCCGCTTTTAAAAAAGCCAATGATTGCCTATATCGTCGAGAATATTCAAAACTCTGAACAATTTGATGAAATCATTGTTGTCGTTGGCCACAAAAGAGAAATCATTCAAGATATTCTTGGAGACAAAGTGACCTATGCTGTTCAAGAAGAACAACTTGGAACCGGTCATGCAGTTATGGTCTGTGAACCACATATCACTGACTTAGAGGGGTTTACGATGATTCTTCCTGGTGATATGCCTCTTGTTGATAACTCTGTCATTGAAAAGGCAATCCTTGAACATAAGGACCGCAGAGATGATTTGACAATCGTAACAACAAAGATTGAAGAACCAGAAGGATATGGTCGAATTATCCGTAATGAATCCGGATACTTGGACTCCATCATCGAGCACCATGAAGCCACCATGTCTCAAAGAACCATTTCAGAGATTAACACTGGAATTTATGTTGTTGGAACGAAACTTCTGTTTTCGTCTCTTAAAAAAATTGACAATCATAACATGAAGAATGAATATTATTTGACTGACATTGTTGGAATCATGCAACAACAAAAAGAAGTAATTGGCACTTATTACTTGAAAGAATCTTATAAATCAATGGGCGTCAACGATTTATATGCACTGAGCATTGCAGAAGCTAAACTCAGACTAAACATTAACAAACAAATGATGCTCAATGGCGTTGCAATGATTAACCCGGAGACCATCACCATTGGACAAAATGTTGTAATTGAAGAAAATGTCATTATCCATCCAAATACCTATATTACCGGTAACTCAGTCATCAAAAAAGGCGCATCCATTGGGCCAAATACAGAAATACATGATAGTGTTATTGGAGAGAAAGTCGTTTGCAAACATTCTCTAGTCTATAACTCAACTGTAGATGAAAGCACTACAGTAGGACCTTTTGCGCATTTGAGAGATGGAGCTCACATTGGGGCACACAATCGAATTGGTAACTTTGTCGAGGTCAAAAAATCGACGACCCAAGAAAATACGAAAGCTTCCCATTTGGCTTATATCGGTGATGCAACTGTCGGGAAAAATGTTAATTTCGGTTGTGGATCAATTACAGTAAACTATGATGGAAAGAATAAATACCAGACAACCATAGGAGATGACGTATTTATCGGTTGCAACGTCAATCTAATTGCACCGATTCACGTTGACGACAACTCCCTTATTGCAGCGGGTTCAACGCTAAACAAGAACGTTCCGAAAGGTTCGCTTGCAATTGCGAGAGCGTATCAAGTCAATAAGGAGAATTACATTAAAGATAAAAAAGAAGCGGAAGAAAATAACGAGAATTAATCATTGACAAACGCTTTGGAATATACTATAATGTAAGAGGTTTAAAAACCGTAGAAAGAAGAAGTACCCACTTCTCACCTGATTGACGAATCAATAGGTCCTTGCTACTGCCATCTTTACTAGGAAAGTAACATATGTGGGTGCCGATTCGGTATCCACTTTTTTTATTCAAATGGAGGTGTTCACTATTTTATATAACAATGCAAAACCGGTTAAAAAAGATTCTACCCCGATTAATGAAGAAATTCGTTCAAGGGAAGTCTTGCTGATTGGTGCTGAAGGAATGCAATATGGGATTAAGCCAATCCGAGAAGCGTTGGCAATAGCCAGCCAAGAAGGATTAGACTTGGTGTTAGTTGCGCCGAATGCAAAGCCACCGGTATGCAAATTGATGGATTATTCAAAATTCAGGTATGAACAGCAACGGAAAGCCAGAGAAGCTCGTAAAAATCAAAAAGTCGTAGATCTGAAAGAAATCAGATTGACCGCTGTCATTGATACGCATGACTTCGAAACGAAACTTCGTAACGGAGTTAAATTCCTGGAAAAAGGAGACAAACTTAAAGTCAGTGTTCGTCTTCCTTACCGTGCAGGTAAAATCCTGATTGATCAAGGCAAAGAAGTCTTGAACCGATTCAAGGACGGGTGCGCAGAAGTCGGAGACTTAGACAATCCTGTATCCCATGAAGGTCGCTATATCAACATGAACCTATCACCAAAGAAAAAATAACATAAGGAGTACTAATCATGCCAAAAATGAAATCCCATTCGGGAACAAAGAAAAGACTTAAAAGAACCGCTTCTGGCAAACTGACAAGAAGCAGCACATGTCACGGGCATTTGATGAGCCATAAATCACCAAAACAAAACAGACAAGGACGGAATACTGAAATCGTGTCAGCTTCCGATGTCAAAAGAATTAAACACCAAGTACCGTACTTGTAAAGATTGAGGAGGATTCGATAAAATGCCAAGAGTAAAAGGTGGTCCAACCACCAGAAATAGACGTAAAAAAATATTAAAGCTCGCCAAAGGTTATTATGGCGCGAAGCATTTACTGTATAAGACTGCCAAAGAACAAGTGATGAACTCGCTTGCCTATGCTTATAGAGACCGCCGCAGGAAAAAAAGAGATTTCCGCAAACTATGGATCACCAGAATCAATGCTGCAGCAAGACTCAATGATTTGTCTTACTCAAGATTGATTGACGGCTTGAACAAAGCTGGAATTGAAGTGAACCGTAAAATGTTGGCTGACATCGCTGTCAACGACGCTGCTGGATTTACTGCTATTTGCGTACAAGCAAAAAAAGCAGTCGAAAAGAGTGCAAAGTAAAAGTCTATTTATAGACTTTTTTTCTTTGTTTCATTCGGTATTCCATTGTATTATTTGATATTTTCTGTTAAACTAATACTGTCGCATAAACGAGGTATTATATATGGAATCAGTTGTAAATGTGTCCAACATTACTAAAAAATTCAGTCTGTCAAGAAAACAACAAAAGATTGAAAAAACACATGAAAAAATCAAGGTCGCTGTTGATGGGCTTTCCTTTCAAGCATATGCCGGAGAAATCTATGGATTACTTGGTCCTAATGGCGCAGGAAAAACAACAACGCTTCGCTGTATTTCAACATTAATCAAGCCTGATACCGGTGAAGTTACCGTGAATGGGCACAGCATTTTGACTGAACCAGAACAAGTCCGAAGAACCATAGGCTTTTTAACCAGTGATTTTAGACTAGAAGAATTTTTCACACCTAATTATCTCTTTGATTACTTCTCGAAACTGCATGGGATGGATGATGAAATGATTTCCTCTCGAAAAGAGATGCTTTTCGGAAAATTCGGAATCGACAAGTTCAAAGAAGTTAAAATCGGTGAATTATCTTCAGGAATGAAACAGAAGGTACAGCTTGCAATCTCTTTGGTTCACGATCCATCTGTCATTGTTTTTGATGAGCCAACCAATGGACTGGATGTCATCACGGCAAAAGTAGTGACAGACTTCCTAAAAGAATTGAAAGATGCAGGTAAAACAATTATAGTATCCACTCATATTTTCTCACTTGTTGAGAAATTGTGTGATCGTGTTGGTATTATCATCAATGGAAAAATGATTTTTTCAGATATGATGGATAATGTCATGAAAGAATATGGAAATCTTGAGCCATTGTTTTTTGACCTTTATGAAAAGGCAAATGGTGAACAATGATGAAAAATATAAAAACAATCTTTAAAAAAGAATTTGATAGAGTTATAAAGGATAAGCGTTTAATCTTCACAATAATGTTATTGCCAGGATTGATGCTGTTTTTAATCTATTCTTTCATTGGTACAGCGATTGATAACAGCCAAACAAAAACTCCTTATACCCTCGCTATCGTAAACCCAGTTACTACATTTACTCCCATTTACACGGCTGGTGAGACAAATTACATTTTAAATGTCATCTCAGTGACCGAACTTGACATCGATGCCTATAAGACGAAAATTGATAACGAAGAGTGGGATTTACTCCTCTATTTTGATTCAAATATACTGTCTTATGACGGTACGGGTGAAAAACCAGTTGTTTGGATCTATTCCAATCAAAACAACATTACTTCTAGTACAGTATACTCACGTTTTGTCGTATACTTATCTCAATTTCAATCAACCTTAAGTTATGATTTATATGGAGATACTACTTTCTTTGCTTTACAATTCGATGGAACAACAATCGACCCAAACCGTGTTACTGGCATCATGTTTTCCTCTATTCTGCCGATGCTAGTCATCATGTTCTTGTTTAGTGGTGCTATGTCAATCGGGCCAGAATCGATTGCCGGTGAAAAAGAAAGAAATACAATTTCAACACTTCTGATTACGCCTGTAAAGCGAAGTGAAATTGCGATTGGAAAGATTTTAAGTTTATCGATTTTGAGCCTGTTATCTGCAGTCTCGAGTTTTATAGGTATATTATTATCGCTTCCTAAGTTATTAAACATTCAAGGCGCCAGTTATAACATTTATTCCTTTGGAGACTATATGATGATTCTTGCATTGCTGTTTTCAACAGTATTCGTCATCGTAGGTGCAATCTCAATTATAAGTGCTTTTGCAAGAAGTGTTAAAGAAGCCTCAACTTCGATCCTTCCACTTTATATATTAACAGTTCTGGTTGGAGTAACATCGCTTTTTAATTCTAGTATTTCTGAGAATCCACTGATGTATGTTTTGCCGATCTATAACACCGTTCAAACGATGTCTGCAATTTTAACTTTTAACCCAAAAATGGTTTTATATTTAGTTATCACGATTTGTTCTAACCTCGTATACTTGGGTCTATTCGTCTATTTCTTGCAGAAGATGTTCCAAAATGAAAAAATAATGTTTTCAAAATAGGTGATACTTATGCATAAGCCAAAGACAATCCATATTTTCGGTGCTTCAGGTTCAGGGACGACGACCTTGGCAAAAGCCATTTCAACACGCTTCGGATATCATTTTATCGATACTGATGAAGCCATTTGGGAAAACACGGATCCTCCTTTTACAAAACGCAAAGCAGATCCACAATCCCGAAAATTCGTTGAAAAACAATTAAAAGAAAATAAGTACAATGTCATTTCAGGAGCTTTCGTCGGTTGGGGAGATGTTTTTAAACCCAAAGTTGATTTGTTCATCTATATGCATTTGCCATTGGAAATTCGTTTGCAAAGAATTCAGATTAGAGAAGAAAATCGGTTTAAAGAACGGGTTCTTCCGGGAGGAGATCTCTATTTGCAACATCTTGATTTTCTTGACTGGGTCAGTCAGTATGAAGAATTGGATGAATCGACAAGAAGCCAGAAGCAGCATGAATTATGGCTTAAAAATGTTAAAAAACCAATTGTAGTCATAAAGGAAGTATTAACCATTGAAGAATTGCTTCAAAAAGTTGAATCTTTTTTAGAATGATTTATATTTAATTTTGAATGATGATGAGAGGAAGGGTGTCATGGATATAATCGTTAATGTAATTGTTCAGGCTCTTTTGACGAGCATAATTGTCTACCTTGCGGCGAATACTTACTTTCATTTTCATGTTAGTGCGACAAGAACCAATGTTATTGCGGTTGTCTTGGTCATTTCGACATTGATTTTAATGCGAGATACGTTGACGCTTTTTGAAAGCATCTATGCTTTTGTACTGATTCTTATACTGAAGTTGCTTCTCGACTTGATTGGTAAAAAGAAGAAAACAAAAGGATTCGTCTTATTAAATGTATGGAAAAAAGACTTTCCTTACACAAAAGCATTCATGTCAAGTCATTTAGAAAAACAAAATATTCCCACAAGTCAAATTTGTTATCATCCTCAAAAACCATTTTTAATCGTCTTTCAAAACATTGAATCTAAAATATTAAAAAATCTGATGTCAACATATGATAAAGAGTTTCAAAAACGTCCAAAACCGTTTACGAAATGGCATTACCTTACTTTTTTAGGAAGCATATTGCTAATCATTTTGATTTGGAGATTTTAAGGAGGGAATCACATGACGGAAGTCGAATTGAAAAAAACGAAACAAATACTGATTCCAAACAAATACCCAACTCGTTTCTTCGCCATCGATTTCTTTGCGAATCTATACGAAGGGTCACATCCAACTTATCAATTCTATGGTTCACTTTCAGATCCATACCAGTCATTCCAACCAGGTGATATCATTCCGAAGGAAAATGGATTGGAAGTCATTCAGAAGGAATTGCTGTTTGTATCGCAAAAAAATCTGATTGGTTTCTACCAAAACCCAGACCCCTACAATGATTCGGAGAAAGAGACCCTTTCGATGAAAAGAGCGCTTGAAGTCATTCGCGTAACCGATCTTGGCGTTTTTATTGAAACAACGTCTAATTTGATTTTAAGAGATTTGTCAATTTTACAAGAAATATCACAGAAGTCTCCTGTCGTCATCGCAATTCCAATTGGAAACACGATTGACACCATCCAGGAGCGCTTTGAAGGTAAAGGCTATGTCAACTACCACAACAGGATCAAACTACTCCATAAGCTGAAAGATGCTGGCTTGGTAGCGGGAGTGATTATGAAACCCATGATTCCTTATGTCAATGATACGCCTGAAAACATTCTTCAAATCGTTGAAGATGTATCCCTTGCAGGAGGAGATTTCATATATCCTAGTTTTGTGCTGGCACTGGACGAATCACAGCGCAATGCATTTTACCATTTATTGGACGAATATTTCCCTGGACTTAAAAATGTATTCACTGATAAGTATGGTTCCAAAAAAACCTGGACATCAGCAAAACTGGCTTCCCTTAAAAAAGAGTTTGTGTTTGAATGCAAAAAAAGAAAAATTGCTTTTGGAATGAAGGACATTACGAATTTATATAAACCAAGCAGCACCGAACAATTTAGACTATTTTAGGTTTTACCAAGAAAGGAGTGCCAAGTTATGTTAGACTTTTTGAAACAAAATGCAATATTTCTTGCGGTTGTTTTTGGCACACTTCTTGTTATCGTTATAGCTTATCTTCTCTATACTTGGAAAAGCAAATCGAATGCAATGAATCATTTCAAAGATTCAGAAACGCCTGTCAACAATCCTGTTGACAATTTGCCTGATGAACAAGTGGAACTACCTGAAGAAAAATCTAGTACACAAGAAGAACTTCCCGTACAAGACGAGACAACAAGTGTGGCTGAAACAACAGAAGAAGAGGAATCAACCAATGATGCTTTGAAAGAAAATTTGGAGAATACTTTGATTCCTTTGGAGGTTGAAGAATCTCAACCCTTAATTAATGAAGAACAAAAGGAACCAGATGTGGACCTAAACGAGAAACTATCAATGCTTGAAACGAAGATTGTTTCTTCAAATTCCGATGATTCTGAACCATCTGAGGATGAATCATTCGAGTCAAACGAAGATTCATTTGATGATGAAGAAGGTGTTGAAGATTTTTCGGGTGAAGCTGTTCCAGAAAAAAAGGAACTTGGAAAGTACCACATTATCTTCCGTCAAATGGACAAGATGTGGATTATCAAACGAGAGGGTTCCCATAAGGTCATTAAGGCCTTACATACCCAAAACGAAGCCATTGCATACGCCACAATCAAATCAATCAAGCAGAAAACTACTTATGTTATTCATAAGCGTGATGGCAAAATTAGGAAGCAGAATTACTAATTCTAAAGAACGGACTCCACTGGAGTCTTTTTTTTACCAATAAAACTGCCTCCTCATTTGTTTATATTAATGAAGCGGTTTCGGTTGTCAAGGTTTCCCATATAATGTACAATAGATACTAGTGAGGTGAACAATGTGGGAAAGACCTTGAACCAGCTCGTTGAAGAGCTGAAGAACGGTAATACATCTGTCTTCGGACAGATCTATGAAGAAACCTACCGCAAGGTCTATTTTGTCGTGATTAATGTTCTTCATGACAAAAGTTTAACAGAAGATATCATGCAGGATACATACTTAAAGATGATGGATTCCATTCATCGTTACAAAGAAAGAAACTTCCTTGCTTATCTTCTTACCATAGCGAAGAATCTTGCATTCAATGAGTACAACCGCAGAAAAAGAGTTGTTTTGAATGATGATGAGATTGATTCATTCCGTTCCGACGGAATCTCAGCTCACCTTGAAGTCGAAGCAGAAAACAAGGAACTGATTGAAAAAGCACTTTCCGTACTCGACGAATCAGAACGAAATGTTTTTTTGCTTCATACACTTGAAAATATGACCCATAAAGAAATCTCTATTGTTGTAGATAAGCCGATAGGAACGATTACCTGGATTTATCAAAAAGCAATTAAGAAAATACGTCTTGCTTTAAAGGAGGAGTATGATGAAATTCCGAGAATTTAGATCCATCATCAAAGAAAATGCTACATTCCCCATTCCATATCATCAGGAGTTCGTCGAAAAGATGTCTCATTTTGAGATTGCTGCTCAAGAAAGAACACCGATTACTCCATATTTCAGAAGAATCGTCATGAGTTTTTCGTCTTTCGTCATTGTCTTGCTTGCCTTTTTCGGATACTTGACTTCTTTAAGAGTTGTTGATGTCGTAACGCTTGATATCAATCCCTCCGTTGAGATAAATATCAATCCTTTTGGTAGGGTCATTCAAGTCTTGCCAGGTAACGAGGATGCTTTGATTCTTGTAAATCAGTTGGATCATTCAAAAGGTAATTTGGAGACGGTATTGCTCGACATATATGATAAGAGCATCGAACTAGGGTATTCTTCCCAAGATGAAACATTCATGCTTTTAGGAATCACTTCTAATTCTTATGATTCAGAGATGTCAATGACGAGTAAAATCGATCAAATTTATGACTCATTTCCGATTACTGTGCTTACGCTCAACAAACACTCAACTGTTGAATATGTCTATTTTTCTGGATTTGTGGACGATTCACAAGAAGCCAGTGCTAATTTTGATGGAATCTTTGCAAATGGTGATGAAATTTCAACAACGACAATCTATAATTCCGAAACAGATATTACAGATGCTCCAGCATACGATAGCGAATATTACGCTAATAAGATTGCCGAATTCGATAGCATGACCAGTAGTGATTTTACCACCATGGCTAATAATCTTGGGATTTCGGAAGCAAAGCTTCAACTAGTCTTATCAATTTTCTTCTATTACCCGGTATATCAAGTTCAAAATGGAATCACAATGCTTTCAGATCTGCCCCTTCAAACTTTAATTCCTTTATATAATGCAATTCCTTAATATTCATCTAAATAAAAATGCGCCTCTACGGAAGCGCATTTTTTTGTGTGATTAACCATTTGTCTCGATGAAGTTGGATTCTTCCCGCAATGAAGTACACAATGACAAAAGCTAAAAAGACCAAAGGCACTAGCACAAACATGTGAAAGCCATCAGGAAGAATGTTCAATAGCGGAACAGGGCCCCCATAAAAAGGATTCTTCATGATATACATGTTGTTTGCAAGTGGGTCAATGAAGATATTCCCAAACAATGCCCAAATCGTCATTAAGATTGCGCCAATGAAATTGCGAATCCAATTCTTTTTAAGAAGTGTGAATTCTCCAGATGCGATTAAGAAAATCGGAATAAACACAAGCAAGAAATGCACAATTAGACTTCTCAACATGACGAAGGTGATAACAAGAGGCTCTCCATAAAGAATTCCAACGGGATAAAGCATGACTGCGAGACCGCCGATGATGGCAGTGGAATAAACAAAATCTTTCATTTTTTTTAGATTGAACCAATATACGATGGGAAGAAGAACATTATTGATGCCACATAATTGAAACGAAATTAAGGTTCGAAAGTCAAGAAAAGGATGTGAGAAAGTGGAAACAGAAGATCCATATTTCATCCATTCAGTCACAAAGATGATTTCTCCCCCATATTTGAGTACCAACATCAATACGAGAAGGCTGTTAATCAGTATTTTTCTTGTTTTTTTGGATGCGTGAACAAATACTTTCATCAAAAAATAGAATATCAAAATACATGCGACGATATAGATGAAATGTTCTGTATGAAATAAATACCTTCCCGGATCATCATCCATTCCGGAACTTGAAAAGAAAGAGATTAAAAACATGATTGTCCTCACAAGATTCTTTTTTCATATTATACACTATTTTCAGGATGATAAAAATGAAGTTCTCAATTTTATTACAAGTTGAAGCGGAAAAAGGTGTTGCATATTTTACGAAAAAGAGTAAAATAGAAATACAAACGTTTTCATTGGAGGAAATTTATCGTGTTTACCGTAAAAATTGGAAAAGACAAATATCAATTTGAGTCAAGTGTACGGCTTGAAAAATTGACAAAACATTATGAGGGCCCGTTTTATGCGGCCAAGGTTAATAACCGTTTAAGAGAGTTAGCTTACGTTATTTCAACAGATTCCGTCGTTGAGTTGCTCGACTATACTTTTTACGATTCCACAAGAATCTACGCAACCAGCATGAGATATTTGATTTGTATGGCTTTTGATCGGATTTACCCAAACATGCAGATCAAGTTTTCAAATTCAATATCGATGGGTATTTATGGAAGGCCAGTCGAAGGGAATCTCTCCCCCGAAATGGTACATCGCGTTATCCGCGAGATGCATGAGATTATTCGAGAAGATATGCCTATCATTCGAAAAAATGCTAGTTTAGCAGAGATGAAGAAAATTTATAGCGCTAAAAACTATATTGACAAGGTAGAAACTTTGGCGTATCGAAAAGAAAGAGTCAACGTTTACGAGTGTGATGGTTATTTAAACTATATGTATGGGTACATGGTCCCTTCCACTGGTTATCTCAGTGAGTTTGAACTGTTCTATTACAGTCCAGGTTTTTTGGTAAGGTACCCTCGAATTGAAGAAAAAGGACAAATACCTGAATTTGCGGACTCTCCGAGCTTTTTAAGAGTTCTAACAAAAGCTGAACAATGGGCAATCAACTGTAACGCAGATATGATTTACAAGATGAATCACCTCGTTGAGGAAAACAAATCTGTTCAGTTTGTCAACATGTGCGAAACCAAACACAACAATCAACTTTGTGAGCTTGGAGACATCATTTCAAAAGATATTGAAAGCATCCGTTTGATTGCCATTGCAGGACCATCTTCCTCAGGAAAAACGACATTTTCAAGACGCCTTGAAATCGAGTTAATGACACGAGGAATCAAACCATTGATGATTTCAATTGATAACTATTATTTGACCGCCGACCAAGCTCCAATCGATGAATTCGGTGAACCTGATTTGGAGCATGTCAATGCTCTAGATTTGGATTTATTCAATGAAAACATCACGGACTTGATTAATGGTGTTGCGGTGAAACTTCCTATTTTTGATTTTAAAGACAAAATACGAAGATTTTCGAAAGAAATTCAGATTGACAATAAGACGCCGATTATTATCGAAGGAATCCATGCACTGAATGATTTATTGACTGAATTCATTCCGTCTAGCCATAAATTCAAAATTTACATTTCGCCTCTTTCACAAATTAATATCGATTACAACAATCCCATCAATTTAACGGATTTGAGACTCTTGAGAAGAATCGTTCGAGATTTGCAGTTTAGAAACACTTCAGCGGAAAAAACACTGGCGATGTGGCCTTCCGTCAGAAGAGGTGAATACAAGTGGATCTATCCTTTCATTGAAAGCGCAAATTACATTTATAATTCGGAATTGACATATGAACTTTGCGTATTAAAGAAATACGCTTTGAATGCACTGAAACAAATACCAAACGACTCTGAGTATTTTGTTCATGCGAATCGATTGATTAAATTCTTGAAATATTTTAAGGAAATTAACCCTTATCTCGTTCCATGCAACTCACTACTAAGAGAGTTTATCGGACATAGCGTTTTCGAGCACTGACACCAGTGCTCTTTTTTTTGAAAAATGTTAAAAAAAGTTGTGGAATTTTAAAGGGTTCTTTCTTTTCTATCATTGAAATATGTTATAATCAATTTGTATCTAGATAGGAGGAACCATCATGAATGTTTTGCATATCAGCGCGGAATGTTACCCGTTCGTAAAAATAGGCGGACTAGCAGATGTAGTCGGTAGTCTCCCCAGTGAAATCAAAAGAATTCGGAATGTTGAAGTTCGTGTCATTTTACCGAAGTATAAGATCATTCCTCATAAATATAGTGATAAATTGACTCACGTTGCCAATTTTTCCATTAACGTAGGGTCTAAAACAAACGTTTATGTCGGAATTGAAACGTTGAAGCTTGGAAATATTGAATACTACTTTATTGACAATCAATTTTATTTTGGCTCAAGAGACCATGTGTATGGTTATGGTGACGAATCGGAGCGATATGCCTTTTTTCAGAAAGCAGTTCTCGCATCCATGAGCGTGATAGGATATATACCCGATGTCATTCATGTACATGATTGGCATACGGGAATGATTCCGTTATTGTTAAAAAAGTTATTCCCTCAATATGCGAATATTAGAACACTTCTTTCTATTCATAATCTTGCTTATCAAGGCGTTTTTCCTCTTGATGATTATCGTTTTTTCAATATCGCCTTTGATGCTCGATTTGAATTTGACGGAATGCTTAATTTCCTAAAAGCTGGAATTGTGACTGCTGATTACCTCTCAACAGTATCACAAACCTACGCAAAGGAAATTATGACACCTTATTTCGGATGCGGAATGCAAAACCTTTTAAAACAAAGAAAAGACAAACTCGTTGGAATTTTGAATGGCATTTCTTATTCAGACTTTTCACCAAAAGAAGATAAATTCATTCCATTCAATTTTGATGAATTGAATTATGAATTGGGAAAATTAGAGAATAAGAAAGCACTCTATTCGAAGTTAAACGTTCCGTTTGATTTAGATAAACCTATGATTGCTTTAATTTCTAGGCTGGTAGGTCAAAAAGGACTTGACCTCATCAAGCACGTCTTCGAAGAAATGCTTGATCATGACGATTTCATCTTTGTTGTTTTAGGCGATGGAGAAAAGGAATATGTTGATTATTTCCATGAATTAGAAATGAAGTATCCTACTAAGACAAAAGCATACATCGGATATTCAAATGAAATGGCTCATTTGATTTACAGTGCAGCGGATATGTTTTTAATGCCTTCCAGATTTGAACCCTGTGGGCTGGGACAAATCATCGCTTTAAAGTATGGAACCATTCCGATTGTCAGAGAAACTGGTGGCTTGTCTGACACCGTCCAAGCATATAACGAGTTTAAACAGACTGGAAATGGGTTCAGTTTTACGCATTATAATGCACACGATATGATGCATGTTATTAGATACGCGATTAATGTTTTCCATGAACATCATCCCGAATGGAATGAATTGATCAAGCGAGCAATGTCGTCGGACTATAGCTGGAAACAATCAGCAAAAACTTATAAAAAACTCTATACGAAAATGATAAGAGAATAAGGAGGAACTATGGAAACATTAGCATTGATTTTAGCCGGGGGTCGAGGATCCAGACTTGATATACTCTCTGAAAACAGAGTGAAACCAAGCGTTCCATTTGCAGGGAAATACAGAATCATTGATTTCACACTCAGCAATTGTTCAAATTCTGGAATTTTCAATATTGCGATATTGACGCAATATTTGCCTTTTTCGCTCAACGATCACATTGGAAGTGGAAAACCATGGGATCTTGACAGAAGAGATTCGAAAGTCACCTTGTTACAGCCACATAGCGATTGGTATAATGGAACCGCGGATGCCGTTCGAAAGAATATCCATTATATTGAACAAAGTAATTCCAAGTATGTTTTGATTCTTTCAGGAGATCACATCTACAAAATGGATTACAGAAAGATGATTGATCAACACATCCAATCCAAAGCAGATTTGACTGTTGCATGCAAAGTCATCGATATTAAAGATGCTCATCGCTTTGGTGTATTGGAAGCAGATGCTAATAATAAGATCTTTAATTTCGCAGAAAAGCCGAAAGAACCAAAATCGAATTTGGCTTCAATGGGAATCTATGTGTTCAATACAGATGTTCTCCTTGACCAATTACGCAGCAATACCATTCCAGATCTCGATTTTGGCAAACATATCATTCCTGGAATGATTGAGACCATGAATGTCATAGCCTATAAGTTTTATGATTATTGGCAAGACGTCGGAACTTATGACTCCTATCTTCAAACCAATCTGGAGTTAATTGAAACCGTAGACAAGATTCCTCTCGATATGTATGACCACAACTGGAAAATCTATACGAAATCAGAAGAACTTCCTGCTGTTAAAGTCGGATCGAAAGCACTGATTCGCCAAGCCCTTTTGTCAAATGGATCGATTGTTGCCGGACATGTCGAAAGAAGTGTACTTAGCCCTGGCGTCATCGTTCATCCACTCGCTAAGGTCAGCAACTCCGTATTACTTAACAATGTGCAGATTAAAGCGGGCGCAATCGTTGAAAATTGCATTATTGATAAGAATACAATCGTCGGCGAGAACGCGATGGTTGGATTTGGAACGGATAATACACCGAATCAAGAAAACCCAGGTCTGCTTTCAAGCGGAATTACGGTCCTGGGCAAGAATATCAATGTTCCAAAGAATATGGTTATCGGACGAAACTGTAGGATATTCAGAACAGCTGATTTGATCAATGTTCCTGACAATTTAGTCAGATCAGGTTCTACGTTAAGATAAATTTGATTTCAAACAAAAAGTAGACTTTCAATCAAGTCTACTTTTTTTATGATTTCGCTACAAATCGCTTTGTTTCATAATGTTCGATGGCGTCTTGTGTAAGAGCATGTTGATGGGGATGAGTCCAAATACAACATTGATAATATAGAGACCCGCAATTCCGATCAGAATAGAGCCTGTCGTAAAGTGAGTGACTGAAATCTGTTGCAAGGAAGATTGTGCCTGGTTGAGAAGCAGTAACATAAATACAAATCCGATAATGCTGCTGAAGGTAGTGGTGAGTATAATTTCAATCAGGAAAATTCTTCTGATTTCTTTTCTTGAAATGCCAATACTGCGATAGACACTCACTTCATACATTCTCGAGATTAAGCTGGAACGCATAATCAAGAAAATACTGAAAGCAGACATTAAGATACCACCAAGCCCGAGAAGATAGAAGTTTTGATTTGCATCAAGTTTAATCTGCTGCGCAATTGTCGGTTCATACATGTTGGCCGATGCGGCGTATCCTGCATCATGAAGGGCCAAAAGCGTCGCTTCAACGTCCGTAGAGTACACCAAGACCGTAAATTCGAAATCTCTGCTGAATTCGTAAGTGAAATATTTAGATTTAATGAAGTCTAAGGATGAAACCATGGCATTATGCGTATCAAATATAATGCCGTCTACTTTGACTTGATAGATTCCTGAAATGAAATATGTTCCAGAAGTCATTCCAATGTTGTAAGGAATATTTCCTGCTAAAACACTGGGGAATTGGTCATTTAACATGATGTAATATTCAGATGGAGGTAGGGTGCCAGAAATGATTTCGAAATGATCTTCTAAAATTCTGTAATCAATTAAGGCAGGAGCGACAAAACTGTACATCAATTCCTCTTTCATCCAAACACTGAGAGAATTGGAGTCCGAAATCCCACTGATTTTATAATAAAGTGCGGAATCGGCTGATAAATCAGTGTCTAGTCCACTGACCTGAAGCTTAAATTCACAATTCAAAACATCGTCATAACTCTGTATGCCTCTATAGGCGTTATTATTGATAATATCGTCCGCAACACTCTTGTCTACCACAATTTCGTATCCTACAGGCATTACTCCGTATATCAGTGTCGATTCATCTAAATATTTGATGTCTATCGGTTGTGCTAGCACTCGAATGCTGTTGTGAACTTCATAATAGCTTCCTGTCGATACCATAAAAGAGAAAGGCTCGTTAATCAACACGAGTTCATCCACTCCAGGGACATCTTCAATCGCTAAAACTGAGCTGTAAACGGTTCTATCCAAAGAAATCGTAATGTAATTTGAATCGACGATTGAATAGGGTTCTTGAACATGATAAATTTCACCAACCAAGCCAACACTGATACTGACGATAAGGCCGACGAGAATTAATACGAAGAAGAGCATTTTGCCTCCTCCATGGAATACTTTAATTTTCCGAAATGCGTAGAGGAAGGTATCTTTCCAACTGAAAACGTTACGTTCTGATTTAAGTGGAGATTTGGGGATGAGATCATTCATGACAAAAGGATTCTCAGTAATGGATTCTTCCTTGGGGCCTTCTTGAATGATGATTTCGCTGTCGAAATCGATGTATTTTGTTCTTTTCAGATTCCCGGAATTGATTTTGACGTATAGCGTCTGATTGCGTTCAATCAAATCGATG
>Ga0268276_1000616_pt1 | contig 40303 bp, 36 predicted proteins | sample saktaG_4_FD_190145 | JGI IMG/M metagenome (GOLD analysis project Ga0268276, IMG submission 190145) | Saline water microbial communities from Sakinaw Lake, British Columbia, Canada - sak_2010_1_5_45m | ecosystem: Environmental > Aquatic > Non-marine Saline and Alkaline > Saline ...
GCATGATCTCATGGATGAAACTGGCATCGAGACCCCAGGTCGCCAGGCCTTCGAGGTCTTCCCGGTTATAGGCGACGCCACTTCCCGTCCCGCCGAGGGTAAAACTCGGCCGCACGATGATGGGAAAACCGATCTCGTCGGCGATGGTCCGCGCGCTCTCCATGTCGCGGGCGATGCCGCTCCTGGGCACGCGAAGACCTATCCGTTTCATGGCCTCCCGGAAGAGGTCTCTGTCCTCGGCCTTCTTGATCACATCGACAGATGCGCCGATCATCTCGACGCCGTACTTCTCCAGAACACCCATCTCCGCAATCTGGACAGCCGTGTTGAGACCCGTCTGGCCACCCAGCGTTGGAAGCAAGGCATCCGGCCGTTCCCTTTCGATGATCTTTGCGACGATCTCCGGTGTGATGGGTTCTATATAGGTGTGGTCGGCCGTATCCGGATCGGTCATGATCGTCGCCGGATTGCTGTTCACCAGGACAACCTCGTACCCTTCCTCCTTGAGGGCCTTGCAGGCCTGGGTGCCCGAATAGTCGAATTCGCAGGCCTGGCTGATGATGATGGGCCCGGACCCGATGATCATGATTTTCTTGATATCCGTTCGTTTGGGCATAACCGATAAACCAAATGCTAAATTCTAATTTCTAAATCCTAAACAAACCCAAATTGATATTCGAATTCTGCTGTTTGACCTTGTTTAAAATTTAGAATTTCGTGCTTAGGATTTCCTGCTTTCCTCTTTCATCATTTCAATAAAATCGTCAAAGAGATAGGCCGCGTCGTGGGGGCCCGCGGAGGCCTCGGGATGATACTGGACGGAGAACAGGGGAAGGCTCCGATGCCTGATTCCCTCCAGTGTCTGATCGTTGAGGTTCACGTGGGTGATCTCCACGTCGGAGTCCCGGATCGAATCCGCATCCACACAGAAGCCGTGGTTCTGCGTCGTAATCTCTACCCGCCCCGTCCGAAGATTCTTGACGGGATGGTTCGCGCCCCGGTGGCCGAATTTCAGCTTGTAGGTTTTACCGCCTAGGGCAAGACCCAGGAGCTGCTGCCCCAGACAGATTCCGAAAAGGGGAACCCGGCCTATCAATTTCCGGATGGTCTCCACGGCATAGGTGACCGGTTCGGGATCTCCGGGACCGTTTGAGAGAAGAACGCCATCCGGCTTGAGGACCTTCACCTCCTCGGCGGACGTCCAGGCCGGAACGACGGTGACCCGGCAACCCCTCGCCACAAGGGACCTCACAATATTGAACTTGATGCCGAAATCAAAGGCAACGACATGGATTCCTGCCGTACCCTTTTCAGGCCATTCGTAGACCTTCCTGCCGGTGACGTCCTTCACAAGATCCCGTCCCACAAGACCGGGAGCAGCTTTTGCCTTCACGGCCAGTGAGCGGTGGTCGAGATCCTCCGTCGAGATGATCCCTTTCATGGCCCCGGCAAGACGCAGGTGCCGGGTCAGGGCCCTTGTGTCCACGCCTTCAATGCCGAGAATACCCTCCCCTGCCAGGTAATCGGCCAGCGCCATCCGGGAGCGCCAGTTGCTCGGCACAGGTTCATATTCCCTGACGACAAAACCTTCAACCTGTATCTTCCCCGATTCCACGTCTTCGGGATTGATGCCGTAGTTCCCGATCAGGGGGTAGGTCATGCTGACGATCTGTCCCCGATAGGATGGATCCGTAAGGATTTCCTGATATCCTGTCATGCTCGTGTTGAAGACGACCTCACCCAGAACCTCGCCTTTACCCGCAAAAGCCCGGCCCTCAAAACACGTCCCGTCTTCCAGCACCAGTAAAGCTTTCATAACCGAAATAAAATCCTAAATTCTGAATTAGGCTAAAGGCTAAGGGCACAAGGCCAAAGGAAAGACAATTTTAAAACCAATCCCACGACAAAGAATTACTTTCCCCTTTTACCCTTTGCCATTAGCCCTTGGCCCATCGATTCACCACTTCATCCTCACCTTGACCCCCCGCCGGTCCAGTTCCTCCTTGATATTCGCAATCCTGTAGGTTTCGTAGTGGACGATGGAAGCAACCAGGGCCGCATCCGCCTTACCCTTTGTCAGGACTTCATGAATATGATCAACGCTGCCTGCCCCGCCCGAGGCAATGACAGGTATACCTACGCTCCCGGAAATGAGCGGCGTGATCGTCATCTCGTAACCTTTCTGGGTCCCATCGGCATCGATGGAATTCAGGCAGATCTCTCCCGCCCCTAGGGCTTCGGCCTCTTTTGCCCATTGCAGGGCATCCATGCCCATGTATGACCGCCCTCCGTCGATAACGACTTCGTAACCCGAGGGGATTTGTTCTGAAACCTGTACCTTCTTCACATCCATGCCGAGGACGATGCACTGGCTCCCGAAGACCCGTGCGCCCTCGGAGATAATATCGGAATTCAGGACGGCCGCACTGTTGACGCTCACCTTTTCAGCGCCCGCCAGAAGCACGGCCCGCATATCCTCAAGGGTCCGGATTCCTCCGCCGACGGAAAAGGGAATGAAAATTTCCTCTGCAACACGGCGCACCACATCAATCATGATGTCGCGCCCGTCGCTCGAGGCCGTGATGTCATAGAACACGATCTCATCGGCCCCTTGCTCATAATAGAAACGGGCCATGTCCACGGGGTCTCCGATATCCACATTCTCCTTGAACCGGATGCCCTTCGTGGTTTTTCCGTCCCGCACATCAAGACAGGGAATGATCCGCTTACTCAGCATGTCGACCGTCCCAGGTACAGAAATTCTGCAGGATCCGGAGTCCCGCGGTCCCGCTCTTCTCGGGGTGAAACTGCATGGCAATCAGATTCCGCGAACCGATAACAGATGGAAATTCCATCCCGTATTCCGTTACCGCGATGATCCTCTCCTTTTCTTCCGGGAGGGGATAATAGGAATGAACGAAATAGAACTCATCGGCAGGGGTTATTCCCTCCACGATGGGGTGCTTCCTTTTAAGGGCAATCCCGTTCCATCCCATGTGAGGAACCTTGCAGCGCTCTCCCGCAGGTGAGGCGAGACCTTCCGGGAATCGCACGACCCTTCCCTGAATAAGTCCCAGGCATTTCGTTTCGTTTTCCTCGCTCCGCCCCAGGACAACCTGTGCGCCGAGGCAGATCCCCAGGATCGGTTTTCCGCTCCGGAAGACCTCCCGGATGGCCTCATCCATACCCATCTCTACAAGATCCTCCATGGCCTTGCCCGCCGCCCCAACGCCGGGGAAAATGACCCTCTCAGCCTCCAGTATCTCGCTTTTATTCCGCGTAACTTTGCAGGAAAATCCCAGTTTCTTGAGAGCTCTCTCGACGCTTTTCAAGTTCCCGGCTTTGTAGTCAATGATGGCAATCATAAAAATAAACCTACCACCGCCGGAACACTCTTGCAATAGGAATGACGTCACAAAATTGTCGCCGTCGGTAATAAAGTCACAAAAAAAGAAGCAAAAATGTCAATAGGCGTACATGTTCCCATAGGGCCTATGAGTGGTCGGAGCAATCCTGCTGAACGTCCCATCCAGTATTCCGTTGAGATCAAGACCAAATGACTGACAAAACTCTTTCAAATAGGGCCGGATGGTCTTCATATCCTCGGGTGTCGCCTCCTCCGGTTTCAGTCCCTTGCCAAGCATGTGCTCTTCCACCCTTCCGCGGACGTAGATAGTCCCTCCATGCATCCCCGTACCAAGGAAATCGCCTGCGGCGGGCACGCCGTTTCTGTCTTCGCCGAACATACCGAGGAGAATGATCACGCCGCCTGCCATATATTCCCCGAGGAAATCCCCCGCCTTGCCGCCGATCACGATCGCCGGGATTTTGTCTTTGTAGGCCTTCATGTGGATGCCCACACGGTATCCCACGTCGCCCTGAATATAAATCCTGCCGCCTCGCATACCGTAGCCGACGATATCGCCGGCCATACCCGTGATGGCGATTTTTCCGTCGTCCATGGTGTTTCCAACGCCGTCCTGGGCGTTGCCATGAACCACGATCTCCGGCCCTTTCATAAAGGCTGCCATATCCTGGCCGGGTGTGCCATATATATCTATTTTGACTCTCCCCTCGATCCCGTCGCCGATATAACGCTGGCCGTTGACGTTCCTGAGGACAAAGCGGCGCTCCCCGCCTGCAGCGGCCTCCCTGATCATCTTGTTCAAGTCCCGATAGTAGATTCCCCTGGCATCAATCTCCATATTTCACCTCTCTGTAATGGGCTTAAGGCACAGGGCTAAAGGCAAAGGGGACAGATTTTGCTTCAACCGCGTGCGATAGACCATTCGTTTAAGTCTCATTCCTATGTGCATATCTTGAGCTTCTATTACGAACTCATCCCGAGATTACCGAAGGGCTGACCCTGACAACAGAAATGCCTTTCGCCTTTCGCCTTTCGCCTTTCGCCTTTCGCCTTTCGCCTTTCGCCTTTCGCCTTTCGCCTTTCGCCTTTCGCTTTTCGCCTTTCGCCTTTAGCATATTCCAGGGTTCAACGGCACGATCACCGGGTCGCCGGCCTTCGGTGCCCACACCCTTTCCGGATCAGGGCATATCTCCCGGATGGCCGATTCTTCGCTGGCCATGTAAACCGTCTCACCCTTTGTCGCCGCCACCAGGGGCCGGAGTTTGATGCGGTCGTTGAGCCCTACCAGCCCCCCATTGTAAGCGAAGAGGATCGCAAAGGGGCCGTTCAGAAGGGCGCTGCCGTATACCATCCGGATGGCCTGGCAGAGCTTTCTTCTGTCCTCATCCATTCGGTCAATCTCCTTCCAGAAGGGCGGCGCCAGCGCGAGACAGGCCACATCCACGGCAAGACCGTGCTTCCGGATCAGAAGGTCCAGAAGATAGGCGACGACCTCCGTGTCGGTAAGGAGCGTGCAGTGATACCCGAACATCTCCAGGTAGCGTTTATTGATCCCGTAGGAAGAGATCTCACCGTTGTGAACAATGGACCAATCCAGAATCGTGAAGGGATGTGCCCCGCCCCACCAGCCGGGCGTATTGGTTGGGAAACGGTTATGGGCCGTCCAGATATAGCCCGAATAGTCCTCCAGACGGTAAAAGTCGGCGATGTCTTCGGGATAACCGACGCCCTTGAAGGCCCCCATGTTTTTGCCGCTGGAGAAAACAAAGGCCCCTTGAATATCCATGTTGACCCTCATGACCACCTGGACCATGAAGTCATCCTCGCTCAGTCCCTTGTCAAAGGTCGTTCCTTCCGTCTCCGCCCTGGGCTTGACAAAATAACGGTTCAAGATAGGCACTTTCGTGATTTTCGGATTCGGCCTTGTCGGAATCCGTTCCTGATGGGCGATATAAACCGCTTCCTTGAGAAAGGACTCCGAAGCCGCGAGCGACATCCGGTCGTCACACATGATGTGCAGGGCATAGTGATCCTTGTAATCCGGATAGATCCCGTAGGCCGCGAAGCCGCCTCCCAGGCCGTTCCCGCGGTCATGCTGAGTGGCTATGGAGCGGACAATGACCTCTCCGCCCACCCTCGCACCATCCTTATTGATGATACCCGAAAGCCCGCATCCCGATATGTCCTTCTGATAATTCCAGCTTTGCATAACTCCCTTCCGTTCGTTCAATTCGAAATCATCAACTCCAGATTCTAAACGGCGTTTTTGGATTTCGTGCCTGGCATTTAAAATTTATCGATTCTCAGCCAGGATCTTCTTCCTCACGTCCGGCGGCATGCTGGCGAACCCGAATTCACCGTTTAAAAGTTCATCCTCGAAACTCTCCACATTCGTCCGGCCGGTCATAAGCCCGCTGAGGACGCCCGCCCTCTGAATCTGACCCACAAGGACGGCACCAACAAGACGGTGTCCTTTGATAACGATCTTTCGATAGAGATTTCTTTTTGGTTCATATACGGTGCGGACCACATACCCTTCGTCCGGCGGGTTGGAGATCCCCATCGAAACCGTCGGTATGCCGTAGAATTCAATGGAGTTCATGGCCACGCCGCCGCGATAGGGTTTCTTGGCTCCCGCCATATTCAATCCTGCATAGCGTCCCTGAAGATAGGCGTTCGGCCAGATCGGCGTAACCCTCTTCTGCCCTAGAAGGAGATCCGGCGCCTCAGCGACGTCGCCGGCCGCATAGATTCCCGGCACGCTGGTCTGCATGTTTCCGTCCGTCAGAATACCTCGATTGGTCATGATCCCCGTTCCTTCCACAATCGCCTTGCTGGGAATGACGCCGATGGCAATCACCACGGCCCCGCATTCATACCGTTCTCCGTTGTTCAGGATCACGGCTTTGATGCGGCCCTTTGCCCGGACAATCTCCTTGACGGAATTTTCGAGGACAATTTCGATGCCCACCTCTTTTAAACGTTTCTCGACGATTTCGCCGGCCTCACAATCGAAGGCGGAACTCAGTATCCGGTCCGCCAGTTCGACGACGGTCACCTTGATCCCACGGTCATGAAGGCTCTCCGCCGCCTTGAGACCGATCAGGCCTCCGCCGATGACCACAACCCGCTCCACCTTGCCCGGAAGCTCTTCCAGGTCCTTCGCATCATCGAGTGTCGTGAATGTATAAACACCCGAACCCTCCCCACCTTTGATGGGAGGAATGAAGGGGATGCCGCCGGTGGCAATGAGCAGCCTGCCGAAGGAAACCGCCTTCCCGCTCTCAAGAACAACCCTCTTCTTCTCGACGTCGATCCTCTCAGCTTTTTCTCCGAGAATCAGCTTCACGCCCCGGGCCTCATAAAAACCATCCGGGCGGTAATAAATATCCGCCTCGACGATTTTGCCGCTCAACAGATGAGCAATGAGGGGGCGCCCGTAAGTCCTGTATGATTCAGCCGAAATGATCGTAACGGGACTGGTCTTATCGATCTCGCGGATGCCCTCCACCGCTCCAATGGCCGCCACGCCGTTTCCGATGATCATGTGTTCCATGGGCTCACCTCTCCTCGTAAACGATCGCCCGGTTGGGGCAGGCCTGCACACAGGCAGGCATCGTCCGTCCGTTGCAGAGATCGCATTTGCTGACCTTCTTCGCCGCCGGCTTCATCTTGATGACGCCATAAGGGCAGATCATGACACAGGACCAGCATCCCACACACTTTTCCTCGTTATGACGGACAACACCGCTCTCTTCATCTTTGACCATCGCCCCTGCGATGCACACCGCTACGCACAGCGGCTCATCACAGTGCCGGCAGTTGACTGAGAAGGTCAAGGGCCCCCGTTCTTCAACGACGTTCCCGGCAACAGGCCTCGGCGTTTCTGTCTTGTAGGCCCGGATGACGTTTTTTGACTCGGAGTGCTCCACGACACAGGCAATCTCGCAGAGACGGCAACCGATACAAACCTCTTCTTTTGCGTAAACCCTCTTCATCGTCTTTTCTCGTTATGTATCATTCGTGATTTGAAATCTTTTTAATTCTATTCTTGAAGTCATTGCGTTTCCCATCTTCCCAACTTCTCATCTTTTCAACTTCTTTCCCTTGTCATGCTCCCGCATACTTAATGCCGAGGATGTTCAATTCTGTTTCATTCAGTCCCACGCCTCGCAGCTTTTCCCGGTTTCCCCGGAGGCTCTCCAGGGCATTGAGGCCCATCCCTCCCAGCATCTCCTGGATTTCGTGGCCCCACCCCCGGATAAGATTAGCCAGCTTTTCATGGGCAATCTCCGGGTTGATCCGCTTGGCAAGATAGGGATCATTGGTCGCGATGCCCCAGGGGCATTTCCCCGTGTAGCAGCGCTGGCAAACCGTACATCCCACGGCGATCAGGGCCGCCGTGGCGATATAGACGGCGTCCGCACCAAGGGCGATCGCTTTCACCACATCGGCGCTGCAGCGGATTCCGCCGGCCGCAATGATGGAGGCCTGGTTCCGGATGCCTTCCTGGCGGAGCCGCTCGTCGACGGATGCCAGCGCGAGTTCAATGGGGATCCCCACGTTGTCCCGGATCATCGTGGGCGCCGCGCCTGTTCCCCCGCGAAAACCGTCCAACGTTATAACATCGGCTCCGGCCCTCACCATCCCGCTTGCAATGGCTGCCGCATTGTGAACGGCAGCAATCTTCACGAAGACGAGCTTCTTGTAATCCGTCGCCTCTTTCAGGGCAAAAATGAGCTGCCTCAGGTCCTCGATGGAGTAGATGTCGTGATGCGGCGCCGGCGACAGGGCATCCGTTCCCTCCGGGATCATCCGCGTCAGGGAAATCTCAGGTCCGATCTTTTCTCCCGGGAGATGGCCGCCGATGCCCGGCTTTGCACCCTGGCCGATCTTGATCTCCACCGCCACACCGGCGTTGAGATAATCGCTGTGCACACCAAAACGGCCTGAGGCACACTGGACAATCGTGTTCTTCCCATACTGGTAAAGAGTCGGGTGCAATCCCCCTTCGCCGGTGTTGTACAGCGTTCCCATTTCCTCCGCAGCCCTCGCGAGTCCGACATGGATGTTCAAATTGATGGACCCATAGGACATCGCTGAAAAGAGGATCGGATACTCGATGGGAATCTGGGGCGCGAATGACGTGTCGAGCCGGGGTTGCCCGTTTCCGCTGCGGACTTCAACGGCATCGGGTTTTGCGCCCAGGTATGTCCTGAGTTCCATAGGCTCCCTGAGGGGGTCGATCGAGGGATTCGTGACCTGGCTCGCATCGAGAAGCATCCGGTCCCAGTAGACAGGATAAGGATAAGAATTCCCCATGCCCGTTAAAAGCACGCCTCCCGTGTCGGCCTGCTTATAGATATTCTTAATGTACTGGGGCGTCCACAGGGCGTTGTCGCGGAATTCTGATTGATTCTTCCTGATCTTAAGGGCGTCGGTGGGGCAAAAAGCCTCGCAGCGATGGCATCCCACACACTTTGTCTGGTCGGCCGCTACTTCCTCATGCTTCTCATCATAGGTATGGACCTCGTAGGAACACTGACGCACGCAGACCTGGCACTGGATGCATTTGTTCTCATCGCGCAGGACCTCGAAATCGCGATAATTTTTATTCTGGTCGTAATAGAGCACTTTTCTTTCCTGTTCCCGTTTTTCAATACCTTTTCACCTTTTATAAGTGCAAATAACAGACCAATGGAATTTCAATAAGAATTACATGCCGTTAACGACAAAAAGGCCTTTTTTATCGTAATTAAAAGACACATTATTGTAGGATAAAGGAACGATAATTTACGCTTTTGTAGGAGCTCCGGCGCAGCGGGCAGTGGTCAGGGGTAGCCGCACCGGAGCCAATGGGTGGCATGATCTTTAGAAAGACATGGAGAGAGTCAGACCTCCGTAAAGGAATGAACTGTCGTTATCGGCGGGATTCGGTTTCTTCCCGCGGGCCTTCATTTCGTTCCTGGCGTCACTTGAAAGCGCCAACACATAAGACATCGTCGGTTCACTTGACCAGACTGAATTGGCGGTTTGCCGGAGCTTGTGCCGGAGAGCTTCAATAATTCACAGCTCCGGAATGTCCTGCATGTCGTAAAGACCATTCGGCCGGTTTATGATCCAGAGGGCCGCGCGAATAGCTCCCCTCAGATACCGAAGGTCCAAGCCTACGGATGGTGCAAGAACGCAACGGGTTTCATTCGATAGATTTCTGATTTGACCTATGTCTTCATAGAGCAGGCCCTTCGTCCCGATCACGATGGGAATGTTTTTCTTTGACGCCGTTTTCAGGTGTTCAATGGATTCCTCCCGATCCGTGAAACCAATAATGACATCGGCGTTGTCAAGACAGGATTCCAGATTATCCTGAATCACGATGCCTGTATTCACGAGACCCGCGACTTCTCCGACATCCTTCCCGATCGAGGGGTGCCCCTTCTGTTCAACAGCCCCCACCACCTCCATGCCATCCGTGGCAAAAATAAGGAAGACGATGCTGTTGCCTATTTTCCTGCCGGCACCCGTAACAACAGCTTTGATCATCTCCTGCCTCTCCTGATAATCCTGCAACCGACCTCTCTTCTTAACCGATCGCCTCGCTTCCTCGCTCGCCGGTGCGGATTCTCACCACATCATGAAGATCCAGAACGAAGATTTTCCCGTCGCCGATCTCGCCTGTACGGGCACCCTTTGTAATGGCCGCAATCGTCGGTTCCACAAAGTCCTCGTTGCAGGCAATTTCAAGTTTTATTTTCTTCAACAGGCCACCCACTTCCTTGGCGCCGCGGTATATTTCCGTAAAACCTTTCTGCCTTCCCCTGCCCAGGACGTTGGAGACGGTCATCAGGTTCACCTCCACGTCTTCAAGGGCAACCTTCACCTCGTCCAGTTTATGGGGCTGGATGATCGCAATGATGTATTTCATCTCTTTTTCCTCCTATTCGATGACGGTATATGCAGCTTCGCTGTGCTGTGTAAGATCAAGGCCTACAAGTTCGTCTTTTTTATCGACGCGCATACCCATCAGGGCATCCACGAACTTGAAGAGGACCCAGGTCACGACAACAGCATAAGCCACGCAGGCCAGCATATACAGGCCCTGGATCAGGAAAAGCTTTACGTTTCCGAAGAGGAGTCCGTCAGCGCCGGCCTCATTGATCACCTTTTCAGCAAACAGCCCCGTCGCCAGTGTCCCCCACATCCCTCCGATACCGTGAACACCGAAGACGTCCAGGGAATCATCGTAACCCAGTTTCTGTTTCAATTTGGTCACTGCAATAAAGCAGAAGACGCTCACGAGAATACCGATGGGTATTGCCGACAGCGGACTGACAAACCCGCAGGCGGGTGTGATAGCCACAAGTCCCGCTACCGCCCCCGTCACAATACCGAGGATGGTGGGAGCCCCATGCTGCTGCCACTCGAGGAGTGCCCATGTCAGCCCCGCCGCGGCCGCCGCCGTGTTTGTCGTGACAAAGGCATTGGCGGCAAGCCCCCCTGCTTCCAGTGCGCTTCCGGCATTGAATCCGAACCAGCCAAACCACAGAAGCGCCCCACCGAGAACGGTAAAAGGCAGGTTGTGCGGAGCGAAGGCCTGATTCTCATAGCCGAGCCTCTTCCCGATCAGAAGGCACATGACAAGAGCAGAAACGCCTGAGCTGACGTGAACGACAATGCCGCCCGCGAAATCGAGGGCGCCCAGGTCTTTGAGCCAACCGCCCGTTCCCCACACCCAGTGCGCGATGGGGTCATAGACAAAGGTTGCCCATAGGAGAGTGAGCACGCAGAAGGAGGAGAACTTGATCCTCTCGGCAAAGGCTCCGATCATCAATGCCGGCGTTATAATGGCAAACATGGCTTGAAAGATCATGAAGGCCAGGTGCGGCACTGTTTTCGAGTAATCATTGAAGGGCTGAAGACCGACGCCCCGGAGACCCGCCCAATCAAGGCTCCCAATGATGCCCTGTCCCGTATCGGGACCAAAAGCCAGAGAATAGCCGAAGATAACCCACTGCAAGCTGATGAGGCACATGATAAGGAAACACTGCATGAGAATGGATAGAACATTCTTCCTTCTCGCCATCCCACCGTAAAAAAAGGCCACCCCCGGAGTCATGATGAAAACCAGTGCCGCTGACGCAAGCACCCACGCTGTATCACCCGAATTCATGATAAAAACTCCTCTCAAACAAGCCATTGGTTAAGAAAAATCGTCTTCGCATAATATGACTGAGCAATTCGGGTGCCACATTTAGCTAGTTATGTAAGATGTTGACATTAAACGTATTATTTAAATAAGGAAGGGCAAGAGAGAATTAGCATAATACAATTCTGTCTATATAATTAATTATTACTACATATTTGTAGCGATTAATTTTGGGCGATGGAGAGAGGAGAATCTCAAAACAAACGAAGGCCGACAGCCGAACAAAATATATTATTTTTTAGGTAATTAGTCCCGTTTTGGCACCAGATCACACAGGCAGTTGGCTACCTGATCGAAGATATCATTGGTGCGGTTGTTATATCTAAACTCCAGTTCTTTGAGATACAGAGGGAAGTACTTTTTGGAGACGCCATGGTGCTTGATGAACCGCTCCTTGGCCCAGCTCCAGAATCCCTCCAGGCCGTTGATGTAGACCTTGCCGGAAGAGAAGTACTTGCCGTGGTCCACTTTCAGATGCCGGTAGCCGCAGAACATGAGGCTGTCATAGCTCCTGAACTTATCCGTGTAAACGACACTTCCCCTGCGAACCTTCTTCACGGTGAGCTTCAAAAGGGTTGTCGCAGAGACATCGGGTACGACATTAACATGAACCAGACCGTCCCGCTCCAGAATGCCAAATACAGGGACTTTGCCGGCGGCACCCCGACCTCGGTTTCCCTTTCGTCGTCCGCCGAAGTACGCCTCGTCCAGTTCGATCTCCCCGTCGAGCAGGGTCTGAGCATCCTCGGCATGGCTCAGAATGGCCAGCCGCATGGTCGTAACAGCTCCGTAGACGGCTCGATAAGAAACGTTCAACTGCAGGGCCATCTTCCGAACGGAAACTTCCAATTCAAAGAGCTTGATGAGGGATAACCACTGCACACAGGTCAAACGACCACGATTAATCCATCGGCCGGAAAAGTCATGGAAGGTATAATCACAGCTCGAACAACGGTATCTTCCCTCTTGTAATTTGTAAAGCTTTCTTGATCGACAGCGAGGGCAAAATCGCTGATGGTTTTTGAAGCATTTTTCCAACAGGTATTTTCTGGCCCGGCTTTCGCTGGCAATCAGCTTGTAGTATGTGTTTAAGTCCATAGGGCACCCTTAACACAGGTGCCAGAATGGGATCAATTACCTTGATTTATTCTTTCATGGGGTTGCCACCTGTGTTTAGATGATCGGCAGGTTTAGATAAGGCAACGAGAAACGGGCTACGACTGGCTGAGATTTCTCAGCCAAGACCAGATAAATATCTGTTTCGCATATAATAAATACTATTCAGGTCATATTGTCAAATAGAATCGTTGCCACTTAACGCAGATTACCATCTGTATCCTTGAACTTTTGAGCATAAGTTGGGATTGTGGGTAACAGGAAGCAGCCTCAACTTTACATATTAGCATAAAAAACATTGTTTTCTTTTAAAGTATCTGTCTTTTCAACTTCAAAGAACTCTTAAAGTTGACAACTTTCCGAGCACTTATTTCCATGGGCTCACCGGTCTGCGGGTTTCTCCCTATTCTGGATTTCTTTTTCTTTACAGACCACCTGCCGAACCCGGATATCATAACGGCCCTTCCGTTCTGAAGCTCATCTTTTATGATCTGAAACATTGACTCAAATATTTGAACACACTTTTCCTTTGGAAGATTATCAGCGGCATATAGATTCGCAATAATTTTTTCCTTCGTCAGGCTCATGGAATTTCCCTTTCGTCCGATAATGGTTAACCCTTCCTTAATGGAGCCGGATCTATATTATAAATGGAGGTCCCCGGTCGGAGGGAGGTAGCAGCCGGGGACCTCCAACCAGAAAAGAAGGTCGAGGAGGAGGTGACGACACCCGCTTATTCGAGCCAGGCTTTTTTCCTTCTTTTCCAGCATCTTCTTGTTCCTGTTTGAAAACGTGGATATTAACTCTGCTTATCTGTACTCGTCGTTTGATCAGATTTCTTTTCAGGCTCGTTTATGGCTTTTTTAAAATCCCTGATCGCCTTACCGATGGAACTTCCCAGCTCGGGCAGTTTCCCCGGACCAAACATGATCAGGGCAATAACAAGAATAACCAATAGCTCAGGCATTCCCAGGTTAAACAATTTCTCTCACCTCCTTAGAACTAACACCCGATATTCTTCACGTTTTGTCAAGGTCTGCCGGTGCGGGCTCATCCTCCACGGGGGCTGGAGGCTGAGGGGCAGGTTCAGTATCCGGCGTTACACCTTGCTGGATATCGGTTGGTGTATCCTGCATTACACCCTGTTGGGTATCAGTTGGTGTATCGCTTTTTTCTATCACTTTGCTTTCTTGCGTTCGTTCATCGGAAAAGGCTGTGAAAGGCGTGGCGAACAGAAGAACCAGACAGGCGATGACCATCAGAATTTTTGACAACTTCATTTTACGGTACCTCCTCTTTATTTATGTTTAGCAACCGGGAGCTGTATCGTTTAACACATCAGTCTTTGGCGACCACTAAAACTCGATGCCCCTGGAGGTATCTATGGCGTGACTATGCGTGTGAAATAACGCGCGAGGATGAAATCAGTTTAAAGGAGGCGCCCTGAGGAAATAAGGAAAGGCTGTCGGTAATGAGGAAAAAGACGGCTTAAATATGCGAACATGCTCTTGAGCCTGATTTAGTATGCAGAGGAAAAATCCCTTAAGCAGTACGGTAAAGTTCTTTTTTTTGTCGAAAGAATAATCGCCGTCAGGAGTAAAGGAAGATAGCTGCACGGTTGAGGTAAAAGCAACACTATCTTGGTCAAGAACATCCGTCAGCGATGACAAAAGGAAGATCGCCAAAATGACTGAAATTAATATTTTATACACCATTTTATGAAAATTCATATGCCAAAGCTATTGGAGAACAACTTATAAGTCAATAAATATGTAACAGACAGATTGTTGCCCTTGATTACCGTTTCAAATGGTGAATAAATATTGAAATTCTCGAAACAAGACTACAGGAAGCACTAGATAAAAGCCGATTTATGATTTCCAAAATAGTCCAACCATCAAAATCGCTGACGACACCTGCAACCGACCAAGTGGCGGCAGACAGGGTAAATCTTGAAGGCGAAATGATGGAGTGAATGGTCACACGTTTATTGATTTATGCGATATTCCCTCAATGCAAGCTCATCTAAGACTTTAAGGCCACTCACTTCCATGAGTGAGCGCTGTTTTACGATTCCTATTCCCTCGGCAAACCATGTCAAGAACGTGACGTTCCCAAGCCCCTGCATTTTCGTTACACGCTTCAGGACGAAGCAGTCAAATGTGCCGGCTGGAACATTGACCGTCTCCTTGCCCGTTACTTCTAATCTGTCATCCATGCTTGCATCGAAAGTTGATGATATCGTACCGGAAAGTTTGCCTTTCCCTCTGGTCTTAATGGTCCATTTCTTACCTATCTCAATGTCATACGGATACATAAGTGAAAAAGGTGGATCCAAAACGCTTGTCGCCTTTAGACTGGAGCCGTCGGCTGTGAACTCGGTCAACGAGGCACTGCCTACAATATATATTCCGTCGTCTTTTTTTATATAGTATTCGGTTTGGATAGTTCTGCCCGAGGATGTCCCGACGCTCACTTCATCTTGTCTGATATAAGTGAAGGCGGGAATACCGTTAAAAACCTCCAACCCTCCGGCTGTAAATGTTGACAGCCCATGCGCACTGCCACTCCTGTCATAAGTCCAATAATTTCCCTTATTGAGAGATAGAAAAATATCTGTGAATTTGTTTTTGGCAAGTTTAAATTTCGGGTCAATCTGGGTTGCCTTCTGCAACTCTTTCACCGCTCCCGGATAATCTCTTTTCGCTTCCAGCAATGCCCCCTGTCCAAAATGCTGATAGGCTTCCAAAGAGCCAGTCGGAACGGTTGTAACTTTTGCCAGTTCATCTTGCTTGAGTTCGATATTCAAATTTTTAATCAGACCCAAAACAATCTTGTCCTGCAAATCAAAAATATTCTTCAGGTCTCCCGTGGCTTGAGCCGTATGCAGCACTCTTGCCGATTCAACATCCACAAATCGCGCCGTAAGCCGTACTGTTTCGCCGAACTTTTGAAAAGCGCCCACGACCATAATGCTTGCACCGGCTATTTTTCCCAACTTGACGGCTGTTCTTTCATCTGCCATTCCCGACCATTGAAATTTCTGCTCGTCCATCACTTTTCGCAATTGCACCCTGTCGACAAGAACAATGCCCTTCACGGCAAGCAAACTGTTCGTTATGGTTTCGGGTATGCCTGCGGAGAGCCAATCCAGGGATCTGTCCCCGTTAACATTTTTAAACGGGACGACGGCTATCGTGCTCTGAGCACCCACAGGAAGCGCGGTAAGAGTCAAAGAAAAAACAAGCATAACGAGCGATGCCGATAAAATCTTTAGTTTCATTTTTCTGCCTTCCAAAATCATCATTGATATGACCGCTATCGTTCTCACAGCGAAATCAACACGGCTTCTCCCATTGCGTCTTTGTCACGCATTCTTTTCGATAAGGCATTGCTCTTTATGTGGAGGAAGAATGGTATGGACGGTCTAGCATGTCAATATTATAATGATCACCGATTACCACTTGTACTCAAGTATAAAAAGTTAAAATAGAAAAACAACATTTCAGGAAGGACTTGATAAGAAAGTTCCCCCACGATTCTTCGGTTTTACTATCCGATGAAAAGGGGGGATCTGGCTGAAAGCATGAGCCGCCACATTGGAAGATAGAGCGGCTCATAAAGGGATAATAGCTCAGGAATTTGAAGACCTTTTTAACTGCCTTATCGGCGGTTTAAAGTGCTCCCAGGCCCACCATCGAAGAGGCTGTCTTTGCCCTTTTCAATTTCCTGCAATTGCTGAAAAGCCTTGCCTGGTGTTGCGACAGGCTGTTTTGGACACACCGTTTGATATTGATTACAGACATTCTGCTGTTGTAGACAAGTCTGCTGAGTTCGCGTGCAAACTTGCTTATATTGAGCACAAACCTGCTGGTAGCGGTTACATCCTCCATAACGGTTATATGAGACACATTTATTCTGGTAGTACGAACATTGGTTCTGATATTGAGCGCAACCGCTCCCGTACTTGAGACATTTAACTGCCTCTTTAACACATACTTGCTTACATCCCTGCTGTTGGGAAAAGCCTTCTCCGATCATTAAGGCAAAAGACACCATAATGGAGAGTAAAAGAACCAAAAACCTGATGTAGATTGACCGCATCATTTCCTCCATAATTGGTTGAATGGCAAACTCAATTACTCAAGTCAATGAAAGTTACCACATATTGAGTTAGAAGTCTGCCGTTTTGTGTATAATAAAATTGTATTTCTTTCGCCAATTTAATTCCACTTGAAATGTTGTATGGACAGACAGAAGTAAAAAAGCAATGTTCAGGAAGTTGTTAGTCAACAAGTTTTCTAAAATTAACGTCATTCCAGAGCGACTGAAAACTTGTATTGGTTTTTGCTAATTTTTTTAATGCGCCGTTGATACTTATTGCTTTCCCCAACTCTGAGAGCGACTTCTCTTTTTCACCGCTTAGAGCATGAAACGCTGCCATATTCCACAGCACAATTGAATTATTCGGTGCGAGGTTAAAGCTTTTATCAAAATCATCCAATGCTAGACGTTTATTTCCGAGAGCGTTATACACCCAAGCCCTGAATATATAGACAACTGAATTTTTGGGGTCCATTTGTGCAGATTTGTTCAAATCCGCGAGGGCACGATCAAGTTTGCCGAGACAAGAATACGCCCAACCCCGGATAGCATAGGCATAGGCTATAGTTTCATCTAGGCTTATTACTTTCTCCGCATCAAGAAGCGCCTGCCGGCAATTCCCCAGCATCATGTATGCACCTGCCCTGTGTATATAAATCCATAGGTTTTTGGGGTCAAGATCAGAGGCTCTGTTCAACACAGTCAATGCCTGATTATAATCTGCGAGTGCGTTCAATACCCATCCTTTGTATAGATAGGTCGAGGAGCTCGTGGGATCCATTTCTATGGCATTATTAAATGCACGAAGTGCATTTTCATAATTTTCCACATTCATGAAAGCTATACCTTTGTCTATCCATTCTTTAGCCTTCAGTTCAGTAACTGCCTTTGAATACTCAGTCTGCTTATTTCCCAGATGTTGTCCCGTAGCCAGTTCATTCTGCAATTGCTTTATTTTATCTAAGGCTTCGTCAACTTTCCGGTTCGTCTCAACCAATTCACGGTTCTTCTGGCTATTTTCTCTCAACTCCTCAAGGAATTTTGTTACATCCTGAGGGGCTATGGACATCTTTGCCTTTAAATAGTAAATTTTTCCATCCCACTTTTCGTCCAATATCTCCGTCTGGACAATACCGGCTGTCAGTGTTGTAATTTTATCTTTTGCTAACTTGAAATTCCTGACGTCAGTCTCAGAAATAAGGTAGGTACCAACTTCTTCTAGGAGGAGTCTCTTGACCTGTTCGAGAGCAATTGTGCGGCTTGATATCTTGCTGTCATAATCACTCACCTGATAGGTATATTCCTTGATGAATGTTTTTAATTCGGCGGATGAAGAATCGGTAATGAGCAAGGCAAGGACAAAAAAAATCAATATAATTCGTGAAAAGGTAGATTTCACCGACATGTACTCCACTTCAGCAGATTGATGATTAATACATCAATCGCGAATAAATATCAATTGCATTAAGGATATTCACTTGAAAGGATGTACGGCCGTTAAAACCGAAGGATGCTTGACTTCAGGAAGGAAGGGTGATCATTGCTGTCATTCACCTATAACTATTCGGAAGTGGGCAGTTGTCAGAAATGAGGATTACGGATGGAAAGCGATTAACGCGGCAATTCACCTGCCGCCGAGCGCAACGAGGGAACCAAACGCATGACGGTAGGGCGGACAGGTGCAATTGCTTGTTAGGCCATGCCTCACGCTATTGCTTCAGCCCAAGATCACCTTCGAGCAAGTCCACTAAATGCAGTTCGATCTGTGCAGCAAAGCGAAGCATGGGGATGCTTTCGAGCCTTGCTGCATCATCGAGACCGCGAATCGAGGTGCCGAAGACGTCGCGTAAACCCTTTTGAGACACCCTTGATTCGATGGTGTTCCACCAACCAGCCGCTTCACCGACCGTCCTGCGGATGTCCTGCCAATCAGGATTTGGGGCGGCGGCAAGAACTCGCAATTTGAAACCCGCGTAGTCAAGCAAACTGACCTCCTTGGTCTCCTTGAGGCCTTTGGTTTGAAGGTTGTCAATCAGCAAGCGAAAGACTTCCACGGCGCCGCTCGCCGCCTTGTGATGGTCTTTATCAGTGGCAGCCCTGCGAAGGCCTGCCATCAGGGTATCGAACTGGCTTGCCGCCGAAGCGGGCAACACCGTCTTGACGCCTATGGCCTGCTGATCGGCCGCGGCGAGAGCGTTTGAGACGTCGGAGTCGCTCTTTGCAAGCGCAAACTCGATCATGTCTTCGAATGGTGACATTGCGCTTAGCAGCACCTCATTTGCGTTGATGGCCTGGCTCGCTGGCGCGGAAGTCGTCATGGCGAGGGAAAAAACGATCGCAAGGAATATCAATCGTGTGGTTTGCATGGCTTGACGGAACATCTTATGGTCATCTGCAAGGAGGATTCGGACTGCCATAATCACTATTTCACGCGGTACCGTTATCTTTTATCGTCTTTCCGAGAATTGGTGTCGTTATTGTCTTTTTTCTCCGGCTCTTCCATGGCCTTTTTGAAATCTCTTATAGCCTTGCCGATAGCACTTCCCATTTCCGGGAGTTTTGCGGGGCCAAAAATGATCAAGGCAATTACCAGGATCACCAGCAGGTGCATTGGCTGAAAGAGACCTTCAAACATGTTCTTTTACTCATAACCTCTTTTATGAAATCTTATATCGATCCCGGGGTAATGTCAAAGCCCTTCCTTTCTGGAAAATGGTTGACTGGCTCTTCAAAAGGCGTATTATTTACTTATACCTCCTCTCCGTTTTTCCCTCCTTTTGAAGGGAGGTCAGTACCAGGGAAGCCCGAAGCCGATTTTGCCAACTCAACCGCTTTGGGCTTCTCTGCTATTATAACGCCTGACGATTACGTATAGAGTAAAATTTAAGATATCCATTTGGAAGGTTGTATTTGGTTGTCGAATCATTATTACTCCGGCAACAATATACGTCAAAGCCGTCATTCCCGCGAAAGCGGGAATCCAGAATTGGCCTGGATGCCGGATCAAGTCCGGCATGACATTTAATATGTTTAATCGCCGGAGTAATAATGCAACATTACAGGAAGTGATATGTAACAACACTCCCACACGAACCGTACCCGAATTTTGCAGTTCTCACAAAATGAAATACCCCGCAGCAAGCTACGGGGTATTAGACCCTAATAGTTTAAAGCTCTATAATCAGTTTTACAGCTTGCGAACATTTTCAGCAGCAGGACCCTTAGCGCCCTGGACAATATCGAAACTGACACGATCACCCTCGGCCAGCGACTTAAAACCTTCTCCCTGTATCGCGGAATGATGTACGAATAGGTCCTTGCCACCTTCCTGCTCGATAAAACCAAATCCCTTTGCATCATTAAACCATTTAACTTTTCCTTCTGGCATCTTTAATCCTCCTATATGTTGGGTTTCCCCATGAGATTATTTCATGAAACCTTGAGAAGTATGAGTAATTCTTTCTGGAAATGCAACATTATTCCCTGTTGACCATCACGTACTGAATATCATTTGAAATAATCACTTTTTCATGACCCTGTCCGATTATTGGTAACAGGAAGGCAGCCGGATTCTACATGAAGATAAAATAGGCTGTCCAGCATGTGCACCTTTCATTCCGCATTCAATGATCTGGCACGATCAGCCGACCTGAACACTTGTATTTGAAGGCGTAGAATTTAAAACGAGGAGATTAGGCGTCTAAATTTCAGTTCGGTTTCAATCGAGGCTACTGGCACAGCAGATACTTTCATAAAAAAGGACAGGTCAGACAGCTTATGCTGCAACGAACTCGATTTTAACCCGCATCCCGGTTGCTTCAGCTATTTTTTCCAAGGTCTTAAGCGTGAAGCCCTCATACTCGCCGCTCTCTATCCTCGAAATCGCTTGCTGGCTGGTTCCCATAAGCTTTGCGAGTTCCTGTTGCGATAAGCCCTTCTGATTACGCAGTTCCGCAATCTTCATCGCCAACTTTAGAGCTTGCCTCTCTTCTTGGTAATGCGTTTTGAACTCGGGATCTTTGATGTCTTCCCGCAATCTGCTTTGGAATGTCCGAACTTTGCCTTTTTTCATATTTCACCTCCCGTGGGAAATCTCCGCATCCAGTCTTCCATGCGTTTTTCCGCTAAGTCAATATCCTTCTTTTTCAGTTGCTGCGTTTTTTTGGAAAATGCATGTACCAACACAATCTGATCAAGTATCTGGAAGAAATAGAGAATACGATACTGGTTCGAGCTATGATGTATTCTCAATTCTCTTATTTTACCCCTGACAATATCAGCATAGGGCCGCTTGAGATTCGGCCCTTGCTCTTCCAAGAGCGACAGATATGCAGCCACCTTAGCCCGTGACTTTTTGTCTAACCCATCAAGAAAATCATCAAGCGGCGAATCGCCCCGTTCAGCCGTGTAGAAGATTAGATTGTACAAGTACACCTCCACGCCACATCCATTAAATACATCATGTTTGATGTATTGTCAAGTGGTCTGTTTGCATAGCAGTTATTGTTTGGTCTCATGATTCCCAAATGGATTTTGTGATTGTGGGTAGTCTATCCGACCTTCATGAACCCCAAAGACCTCTTTACTTCTGATAGCATCACTTGGCCAACCCTATTTTCCATGCAGGATGTCCATCCATCGGATTGCCTCGGAATCGTTGATCTTGCCGAGGTAGACCTGGGTGGTCTTCAAATCCTGATGCCTCAAGATCACTTTCGATACGACTTCCAGAGGCACACCGTTTCTGCTGGCATAGGTGGCCGAGTATCTCCGGAGATCATGTGGCGAAATACGGACATTCACTTTCTTGCCCAGCCGCCTTACAAGAGCCCTTGCCGTTGAATAGCATATCGGAAATGGGCGGTCATCCGATTGAAGGGCTTTATCTTTGATGTATTCTATCAGTCTTTTTGACACATTCTCCGGCATATAGGCAAGCTCTGATTCTTTACCGGATTTTGGTTCCCGCAGGGTAATGGTTCTGTCGGAGACATCCGACACCTTTATTTTCAACAATTCACCGATACGCAATCCACATCTTGCCTGAAGTTCCAGGATCAAGCGATCTCGCACTCTTTTCGTGTTGTAGATCATTTCATCCACCGTTTCCCTTTCGAGCATCTTGCGTAAGACCTGCTTGGGCGTTCGATAGGATTTCTTAAGCAGTGACGTATTACAAGGATTTTTTATGTTCAGTGAACAACGGTCGATGATGAAATTGTAAAAGGCTTTTAACTGGGCATATCGTAGCCTTAGAGTTGATTTTGCAAGATCCTGTGTTAGGGTCTCCAGAAAGGTGTAGATTTCATCGGGACCAATGGAATCCAAGGCTCTTTCAGCGTAAATCCTTTCGAACCTGATAAGCAGATGATCGTAACTGTCGATGGTACGCTGTTTATGGTTTGACTGGAGATAATTATTGAATAGTCTGATCGCCTCTTGTGTTGTTATGGTCCACCTCCGTATTATTTGTTTTATGAGGTCTTTGGGGTTCCCGGGGATTATATGCCTCAGGTGGACCAGACGCATGAAGAATTATGACATGAGGTAATGGGGAAGCTCACATAGATTTAATGGCAGATGAAAATCTGTGGGAAAACCTCCACATTTCATCCCGGATTCAATGATCTGACCCGATCAATTTACGTTAAGAGTTGTATTTGAAGTCTTGGGTAACCATCCCCACCCTTGGCCTTTGTATGGATAGGTGTTGCGAAACAACGTGAAGCAACACTTATCCATGTTTTTGCGGAGACAGGTGTCGTGTAGGTGTCTCGGAGGGTGCTTTTCCCTTCGGGCACGGAACGACGCTTATCTCCGTGTCTGTTTCTGCGTCCGGGGTGGTGGTTTTTTTGGGGAGCCCCCAAGGGGCGGATGGGCGGATGGTTTAATGTGCGCATGTTTCTCGCGGGCATTGAACGATACGACGGGTGGCGGGGGGTTATTTTTCACAGGTTTTGCGCTCAGCCTTACCATCCCTGTCAAGGACTGCGGCTATCTTCGTGACTTTACATCATAGAGAAATTCATTGCCCGGATCGTATGGGACATTCATTTGTTGAAAATTATAACGAAATGAGGTAAGAGGAGCCGCCTTTGTAGTGACCTGTTATTATTAAAGGTGATTTAAAAATGACTGATACAAGGTAGACTCTCGAGAGATACCGGAGAAAGGAACATAATAACTATATGTCGACATCTGTAATGACGTTATTTCCATTCATGCTCAATGGTATGGAAGCCATGAAAATTCCCATAGAGATTGCGGCAGACATGGCCCTCAAGGACTTTCATGCGGCATTCGCCGGTGCGGATATGATGAAAAATCTTCACGATACCCATGTAAAGATGTCCAGACATTTTCTGCCCCTCATGGACCCTGTTATCGAAAAGGAGACATCGGAAAGTCTTCTTGATATCTACCAGGAAGGAAGTGATGCCCTTTTTAGTATTTACAGGGAAAATCTATTAAGACCACTGGCGCGATTCTATGAGGAACGAGCCGGTGAACTCGAGTTTCTCAAACTTTTTACCGATGAACTCCCGCCCCAGGATTGGACCGTAGAATACGACCAGTCAAAAATCCTTCTTGACCTGCCGAGTTTTCGTCTCATTGAGATATCGGCGGATATAAGACATGCAATAGAAAACTATACGGTGATTTTTGCACCCCGGGCCGGTCATCACTCTAACATTGCCGAGCGTGTGGCACTCTTTTTAAGAGGTCAGGGCCTCACTCGTATGGCCATCGTGGAGCAAAAGTGTGCAGAGGACATACCGCTCTATGTCGACGGCAAAAGACATCATGAAAACTTCGAAGGGCAGATCAGACAATATACTGAAATTCTTGAGCATCTTAAGGGAAAAACGGGGTTTCCGCCCCATCTCGTTGCAATATGTCAGCCCGGTCCCCTTCTTATGATGACCCTCATTCTGAGACCCGATCTGGGTAAAACCTTCGGTTCTGCCGGCGCGCCCATGGATACGGAGGCGGAACAGGGGTTTCTCACCGATTTTGCCCGTTCAATGGGTGAGAACTATATTGAGAGGCTGATCGCCCTCTTCGGGCAGACCGTATGTGATGATCGACCGGGAAGGGGAAGAGAGATCTTTGACGGCCGTTTTCATGTGCTCGGCTTTTATCTCCTCTCCATGGATCAGCACGTAAAAAATTTCAAGCACCTTCTCGATGATCTCAAAAGCGGCAACAGTGAATCCGCCGAGAAGCAGAAGGCCTTTTATGAATGGTACAATTATGTCCAGTCCTTTCCCCGAAGTTTTATCGAAGATACCTATAAAAAGATCTTTGTGGGAAATGAGTTGATACGGGGTGATCTTGTTATCGACGGAAAGACTGTTGGAATCAAAGACTATCCCGGATCGGTTCCCCTCTGGGCTCTCGGCGGCAGTAACGACAATATTGCCCCCCCTCTGCAGGCTACGGGACATATGAAGCTTATTGAGGCGGTACCCGACGAAGACAAACTCACACTCATCTGTAATGGGGGCCACATGGCCCTTTTCCGCTCTCAGAATGTGCTCAATGAATATTACACAAAAATAGCCCGGTTCATCCTTGATCGAAGTGACCTTGAGGTGTTGTCGATGTGACGTGGAGATGAGGGAGGGTATTCGAAATTGGTTTCTATTCCGAATCGTCTCCATCTTTCCGGTTCTTGTCAGAAGATGAAAAAGGCGTGAAGGGGTGCCGGAAGGGTGAGAGATTCTCCATCGCCTCCTTTGCTTTCTTTGAGAGTTCATCGCTCGGATCGAGCCACTTTCTGAACTGTACGTCCATTTCGTTTTTGTATATCAAATAGTTGTCGACTGTCTTCATGAGATACTTTTCAAAAAATTCTTTGAGAATATTGTCTCCGTATTGTATAATCACGCGAAGTAACGGTACGGGTAGAAGAATATTCTTTGCCTTTGCCTCATCCACGATGATCTGTGGAAGAATGAAGGCGGTGACATCCTCCCCCGTCTTCGCATCAACTGCCTTGACCACAGTTCCCGCCCGTATCATGCCCTCTACCTGATTCAATGTAACGTACTCGCTGTTACCGGTATCGTAAAGACGCCTGTTTGCATATTTCTTGATAAAATATCGTAATAGAGTTACTGGTTTCATTGATTTTGAATTTATGCGGTCGTAGACAGAATACCACGGGTTTACCCGTGAATGAATGAGCATTTCCAACCATTCACGAGAGTGTGCGTCCGTGAAGTGTGAATGGTTGGTCGGCACAGGACACCGAAGCCGAAAGGACACCGGGCATGCCAAAGGCGTTTTTGTTGTCTCCACCTACAACAGTTCAGCGTTGGATTTATTCAGGAATTGAGGATTACGTATGGAAAGAGAGTAACGTTGCGGATCACGCGCGGCGGTTAGCCGTCGCGTAGATTCGTCTTGTTGGGCTACTTTCTGTTCTCATTTCATCCGCCAAGTGTCGTCCTTTTCCAGCACCGATTTTGCCCCGTCACCTTTGAGCCAGTCTCTTGCAGAGGCATAGTTGAGCAGATACGAATCCCAGAACGCCGTGGAGAACGCTAGAATTACGCGGTGGTGATTGGGATTGCGAGGCTTTGTGTCACCAGGCAGAGCGCGCTCCGTAAAGGCGGAGTGCTCAGCTTGATTGAGAACCAGTTCGTACTTGTCGCCGGCCGGCAAGGCGGGGAACACAGCAAGGCGGGAGTTCATATCGGCATGGCCTATCGCGGAGGTATCTTGTGTCCCAGTCATGAGCAGCCACGGAAGCGAGACATTTCCGAATGCTTCCAGAGGACTTCCTCGATCCGGGCTGCTGGGGCTCATGACTATCGCGGCGTCAATCCGTGGATCGGTCAACAGATCTCTGCCGCGCGCGAATGCCTGTCCGCTCACCGCCTGCGTGGTTACGGCGCCAAAGGAGTGCCCTGACATGCCGACTTTCTCAAGATTCAACCTCCCTGCAATTGCATGCCCGTCTTTCTTGTTCCATTGGTCGAGTTGATCCAGTACGGCGGGAATGTCCTTCACTCGCAACAGGAAATTGTGTCCATTGGCCACCTTCTTCATGGCCGCCATCCACTGTGCCGGTGGGGCGTCCTTCCATACGGAGATATCGCTGCCGGGATGCTGGAGAAACACCGCCACGTATCCCCTGGCAGACCAGTGCTTCCCAAGATATGCACTGCCCTCGCGGGAACCGCCCAATCCATGACTAAATAGTATGACAGGAGAAGGGGATTTCTCTCGCGGAAGATAGACTCGGATGGGAATGTCACGCTGGCGTGCATTGTCGTGAACATCGAAATTCAAGATTTCAGGTGCGATCTGGGACGTAGTGGTGAGGGGATCATAAGCTGGTCTTCCCTCGGCGGCAGCTATTGCAAAACACATAGAGCCGAACGACACGATGCTTACGATCATTTGTATGGTGATTCTCATTGTTACGACTCACCGTCTGCTCAACAATGATTATATAGTTTCTGCATAAGACACCTCCCAAATGTATACAAAACTAAGTGAAGGCATTGGAGTCTATTGATAATTGCGCTATTCGCTCTGAAAGCCACATCTCTTATTAAAGCCTGTCAATCATTTGTTTCAGGAAGAAAGACTTTTTTGATAAGTACACTCAAATCGGATGAACCTGAATTTTGAAAAGGAATCCTTTCAGGGCATCGACGAATAGATTTCCCGATGTTTTTCCACCCGTCTCACGTCTCGCAGGTTTGTTGCCGGGTTTCTTTTTTCCCGGGAGTAGTGTCTTTGTTCCGTCTGCCGCGCGGGTTCATCGGATCTGACCGCATGGAGAGCGCGATGCGGTTTCGTTTTATATCAACATCCATCACCGTCACCTCGACCCTCTGATTTGCCTTTACGACATCATGGGGATTGCGGACAAACTTGTCGGTCAGCGCGCTGACATGCACGAGCCCGTCCTGGTGAACCCCGATATACACAAAGGCGCCTTTTTTTCTAAACCCTTATAAATTTACACAAGATATCTTACACTACCCCACTTATCTTTCCATTTATTAAAAAATACTCTGTTAAAAAATACTCTTGACACACAAATTTTATCTTCATATACTCTCGACACAAAAGAGCAATATCTTATCAATGAAACTTTCTAGGTGCCGAGGGTGTTTTGAAAAAATGGCCAACACTTTTTAATATGAGAGATTGAGTTGAGCTATGCTCTTGCCCTAAGAGAGCGAGGGAATAAATAGCGAAGGAGAAAATCGGATTATATGGAAGTTAAATCCCCGTCAACGCGTTCAGTCGATAGGATCGTGGAAGAACAGATCAAAAGGTGGCAAAGTGATCGGAAGAAGAAATACAAGAAACCCATTCGTCCGGTGATAACCATATCCAGACTGCCGGGCGCCGGAAGTCAAATTCTGGCCCAAAGTCTGGTGGATGATCTGAAAATCGACTTTTTCGACTCGGAAATCGTTGAGAAGATTGCGAAGGATTCAAAGGTGAGTGAAAGGATCGTTCAGACCCTCGACGAACAGGATCGTTCCATCGTTGCCGATTGGATCCAGTTGTTAGCCAAGGACCATATGTGGGCCTATGAGTATATGGAGCATCTCACCAAGGTTGTCAACAGTATTGGTGCCCACGGTCATGCCTTGATTGTCGGCCGTGGCGCTGGGTTTATCTTGCCGACGGAAGTAAGTCTGCGCTTGCTGTTGGTGGCGCCGCTACAGACCCGCATTGACAATGTGATGAAGGCATACAACGTTTCTGAGAAGGAAGCGAGACGGCGTGTTGTCAGGACGGAAGCGGATCGTAAGGCCTTTATCCGCAAATATTTCGACGCCGATATGACCGATCCGATATATTACGATCTCGTCATCAATACCCAGAATCTCCATATCGATGTCGCCGTTAAAATAGTTGAAGAGGCATTCAACTCACGACATTGGTATAACTACAATATAAGAAAATAGCAGCGCGGCCGGAAAATGTGTATCAAGCAAGAAAAGCCTCTGGGACTTATTGACCAGGTGGTTTTCTTGCTTGTCTTTCCGGTCCAATGAATTCCTTTCTCACGGCGACAAAGGTTGCTGTTATGTCTGGTCTCGGAAAGTAATTGTCAATTTAGCAATCGTTCTTCTTTCCGTATCAAACCTGCTTTTTTAAAAACATGCAGCATGGGAATATTATCCGAGAAAACCTCTGCCGTAGAGCCAGGGAACCCTTGCCGCTTCGCCAGATAGGTAAGATAGGACAACAACGCTCGGTGTAGCTCTTTGCATGATTTGATCCTATCTCCAGAAGCCGGTTGAACGTTTTATAACTCCTCTACGACGCTTTTCCCCACCAGATCTGCCAAGATGGCGATTTTTTCGCTGTCCTCGGGCGTGATCAACGCCTCCAACCGGTCTATCTGCTTGGCCACCTGAAAGGTATCGTGGGCGACGAGAAGCAGGGGGATGCCCTGCTCCCCAGCCATTGCAATGATGTTTGAAGGGGGGATGATATTATTGGTCAGGAGGACCCCGGCGCTATCGCTTGCAAGGGCGGCGACGATCATGTCGTTCCGGTCGCCGCTGGTGATGAGGAGTTTGTTTTCCTGGTTGAATACGGGGTTTCTCATGCATGTCTCTGCCGACATGGCCCCCACAAGCACATGCTTCACCAAATTGCCCAGTCCGGCCTCCCCGCTCAGAACCTTCGCAAAGAAGGCATCAGCGAGAAAACGCATGGAATAATAGGAAAGGCTTTCTTCATAAGGGATAACGCCCAGGATAGGGACACCCATGGCGGCAATGTCTTTCATGAAACTGTCATTAAAGTCCTTAATATCCTGAACCTTGTTGATGACAATACCCCGAAGACTGCATGCGGACATATTGAAATACTTGTGGATGAATTGAATGTCGTCCATAATACCGTCGGGCTCGCCGGACACAACGACGACGACTTCTGCACCGGTGTAGCCGGCCAGTGTCAATGAATCGAGGGATACAGAGGCTCCGTAACAGATGTCCTTGCCGCCTTCGATGAAAAGGCCGTCCATACCGGTAGAGGCATTTTTGGCCATCGCGCCGACAACACGTCTGGCACTCTCTTCATCATGGACAAAGCGCAGCTTGGCGTGATTAAACCCCAGCGTGACACTGTCGGGATCGCAATCGAGGCCCCACAATTTGATGATCAGACTGGCGTCGTAATCCCAGTTTTTTTTCCGCTGATAGATCAACCGGTCGCCGAAAGGTTTCAGATAACCGTATTTCTTCTTTCGCGATGCCGCCAGCCCCACAATAAAGCTGGTTTTCCCGGCGTTTTCGCGCATTGAAGCGATAAGATAGGCGTTCATTTATGAGTCCTCCTTCTTATTTTTAATGAGAATTCTGACGTCCACGGCGGTGAGGCCGCGGCCCTCCTCGTGAACGACAACCGGATTGATCTCAATATCAGTGATCCTCCGGCAATGATTGATGACGGTGCCAATCTTGATCACCGTCGAGATCACCTCCTCGATGTCTTTTCTTTTCTCGCCCCGGACGCCAAGCAGAAGGGGAAACGAGCGGATTTCCTTGAGCATGCCCATCACGTCTTGCCTGTTCAGGGGCAGGGCCCGGAAGACAACGTCTTTCATGACCTCCACATAGATGCCGCCCAGACCGCACATGACGATCGGTCCGAAGGACGGATCAAGGCGGGCGCCGATGATGATTTCCATGCCAGTCGACACCATCTGGGTAACTTCGACGCCGTCGATGACGGCCTGGGGATTGTAAGCCTTGACGTTTTGTATAATCGCCTCATAGGCATCGATCACTTCCCCGCGAGTGAGGAGGTCGAGGGCGACGCCGCCGGAATCGCTTTTGTGAAGGATATGCCGGGAGACGATCTTCATCACGACGGGGTAACCGATGTCTTCGGCAAAGTTCACGGCCTGGTTGATGTTACGGGCGATGCGGCTCTTGGGGACTGCGACCCCCGCGGCATTCAGAACAGCGATGCCTTCGTTGGCTAAAAGAAATGTCCGGTTGTCCTTGAAAGCCCCGTCGATGATGCTGTTGATCGCTGCCGCGTCGATGGGCGCTTCTTCCGTCTCTACGGTCATATCACGCAAGTAGTTCACGTACCGATAGGAGACCCCCATGCAGGAGATGGCCTCATAGACATCGGAAAATAGGGGAATGTTGCGCCGTTTGAGGGTCTGTAGCGTCTCCTCGACATGAACACCACCGATGGCCGCATAGGTGATGGGCTTGCTCTTCGCCTTGTGTTGTTCATATGTTTCTTCAATCATGGTGACCAGGTTTTCCGAATCAAAGGTGGCCGTTTCACAGTACAGAGCTATGGTGGCATCCATGAACTTGCTTTCAGCCGGCGCTGCCAAAGCCGTTTTATAATCGGCGGAAATGGCCGCGCCAGTCAGGTCGATGGGATTCTTGGTGGAGCCGAAGGCCGGCGTGACGGGGGAAAAGACCTTTTTCAAGATTTCCTGATCGTCATACAGGTCGATGCCGAATTTTTCGCAGGCATCCGAGGCCATAACGCCGATGCCTCCGCCGTTGGTGATGATGACGCTCCGGTTTCCCTTCGGCAGCGGGCTTTCAGCGAGAAATTTGCACCAGTTGAAGGCCTCGTCGAGGCTTTCGGCGCGCATAACCCCGCACTGTTTCATGACGGCGTCGAAGATATCGTCGGAGCCTGCCAGTGATCCCGTATGCGAAGCTGCGGCCAGAGCACCCCTTCGAGAGCACCCCGATTTGATGGCCACAACCGGTTTTCTCGCCGTGGCCTGTCGCAGGACTCGGATAAGGCGTTCGCCCTTTTTCACGCCTTCAATATAAAGGAGGATGACCTTGGTCGGTTTATGACCGATGAGGTATTCCAAGAGGTCGGCCTCGTCGATATCGCACTTGTTTCCCAAGGATACAATAGTCGAAAGGCCTAGGTTCTCCACAGCGGCCCTGCCGATCATGGCGATGCCTAAGGCGCCGCTTTGGGTGAGGATCGCCACCGGACCCTCGTTAACGCCCGTCGCTGAGAATGTGGCGTTGAGGGAGACCGCGGACGAATAGATGCCGAAGATGTTGGGACCCAGGATCCGCATCCCAGCCGCGCGGGCGATGCGGACCATTTCTCTTTCCGCTTCGGCATTGCCCGATTCGGAAAAACCGGACGTGATGATCTGGACGTGTTTGACCCCCTTATCGGCGCAGTTCTGAACGGCGGCAACCACGTTCCGGGCCGGGATGACCACCGTCGCCAGATCGACGGTGCCCTGAATTTCCTCCATGCTTCTGTGTGACTTCAATCCCAGGACATCTTCACCCTTGGGGTTGACCGGATAGACGGCGCCCCGATAGCCGCCTTCGATGATGTTGCGCACGATGCTGTAACCGATTTTTTTCGGATCCCCGGAAGCGCCGATAATAGCAACGGATTGCGGTTCAAAGAGTTTGCGGATGGCGGCTCTTTTCTTCATGACGATCCATGCCTCGAAAAAGGGTTTAAATAAAGCGCATCTTCAGTTCATAGGCCCCGTATTCCATTTTTTTTTCCATATCGAAGCCCATCTTTTCAAAAACATGAAGCATCGGCTTATTTTCCACGAGGACATCGGCGGCGAATCCCTGAAGGCCTTCTTTTTGAGCCAAGATCGTCAAATAGGAAAGCAACTCCGTGCCGATGCCCTTGTCCTGGTAACTGTCCCGCACGGAAAAGGCGACTTCCGCTGTATGGGTCGTAGCGTCCTTGATGGCTTGTCCCATTCCGACGGCCACTTCCTTGCCGTTTTCCTCGACCGTTGCCAGAATGACCATTTCCTGGGAGTAGTCGATGACGACGAATTCCTGGCGCATTGTGTGGGGGATGTCTCTACGCGCCGACATGAATCGCCGCTGGAGGCTTTTATCGGACATGTCGTAAAACAGGTCTTTGATCAGGGGTTCATCATCGATCTTCACGGACCGGAAATGAACAACCAGACCTTTTTTCGTTGTCCGGACCGCTTCCAAGTATTCCGGGTATTCCCCCTTCTTGCCGGGGATGAAGGCCTGGTCTTTGTAGATGAGATTGAGCTTTTTTGCCTCTTCGATCAACTGGGCTCGGAACTTGGGATGGGCGATGGCGATAAGGCTCATGGCGCGTTCCCGGATGTTTTTGCCGTGAACGTATGCGATGCCGTATTCGGTGACGACGTACTGGATGTCCCCCCGGTTCAGTGTGACGCCCGCGCCGCTGTCAAGAAAAGGCACAATCCGCGATATCTCGCCGTTTAGAGCTGTGGACTGGATGACCAGAATGGTTTTCCCGCCGGGGGCCAAAACGGCGCCGCGCATGAAATCGGCGCTACCGCCGATGCCGCTGTAAAATTGTTTTCCGATGGATTCCGCCGTGGCCTGCCCCGTCAGATCTATCTGGAGGGCCGCGTTGATGGCCGTCATGTTTTCGATCGTGCAGATGATCCGGGGGTCGTTGGTGTAATCAATGCCCCGAAATTCAAAGTTGGGATTGTCGTCGATATACTGGTAAGTCTTCGCCGTACCCATGCAAAAGGACGCGATGGACTTTCCTTTGTCGATGTTTTTCCTTGAATTGTTGATAACACCCCGTCGGATCAGCTCAACCATGGAATCGGTCAGGAGTTCCGAATGGATGCCCAGGTCGTTTTTTTCGCCGATGTTGCTCAAAATGGCGTTGGGTGCGCTGCCGTATCCCAACTGAATTGTGTCGCCGTTGTTGATGATCTTGGAAACGTATTTGCCGATTTGCAGGGCGATTTCTCCGGGTATTCCCGGGGAATATTCGAGGAGAGGCTCGTCATGATGGATCATGAAGTCAATTGCGTCCATGTTGATGAAGGTGTCACCGTGGACCCGGGGCATGTTTTCATTAATCTGGGCGATGATGATGTTCGCGTTGTCGATGGCAGCCCGGCAAATATCGACACTGACGCCCAGGCTCACAAAGCCGTTCTTGTCGGGGAGCGATGTCTGGATCAGGGCGACATCGATAGGGATTCTTTTATGGTTGATGAGCCTTGGTATTTGCGAAAGAAAAATGGGTGTGTAATCGGCGATGCCCCGATTGATGGAATCCCTGGTGTTGTCACCGACAAAAAAGGAGTTGTAGCGAAAGTTATAGTTGTATTTTTCGTCGGCATAGGGGGCAACGCCCAAGGTCCAGATATGCATGACTTCCGCCTCGGCAAAGGCCTTGGGGTTATTTTCCACATATTTCATCAGGGCCTGCAGGGCGTACTGGGGTTCGCCGCAGGCCGTACTGATGAAAATCCGGTCGCCTCGCCGGATGTGGGAAAAGATTTCATCTTCGGGTGCAAATTTTTTCTGATATTTTTGTTTAACGTTTTTCAGGTGCTTTGGGTCCATGGATGACATGGTTGCCTCCTCTTTAGACTGAGGACAGATTTGAAATCTGTTCCGAAAAGATAGGATAGAACCCACCCTCTTAATAATACTACACTATAATGCCATGGATGGGAAAGATTTTTTTGATGAATGCCACGATTTGATCTGCTTCTTTGCGGCATTTTTGTTTTTCCGGTCCCTTGAGAGTAAAAGGAGCATCTTCCAGACTGCCGATGCGCGTTTCCGGGCCGTACATCATCCCCCCTACCAGACCGGCAAAGGAATCCGTCATTTTTATTCCGCAAAGGGTCGCCCATATCAGGGCCCAGAGGGCCGCCGTTTTGTAGATCTCGTATCCGCCGCCGCCGGTCGCCATGATACGGGGACAGAGGCTTTTCAATGTTTTCATGACCGTCTCATAACTGTGGCTGGTGAGGTTCAAATGCGCCAGGGGGTCGTCTTTATGGGCGTCGCCGCCGCATTCAATAAACAGGATATCCGGGTTGAAGGCCGCGATAAGGGGCGGCACGATGTCATCAAAGACGGAGAGATATATGTCGTCGTCGGTTCCGGCATGAAAGGGAATATTCACATTGAATCCTTTGCCGGCGCCGCTTCCCGTTTCATCTACATCCCCCCCCCACGGATAGAGGGATTGACCGCTTTCGTGCAGGGAAATTGTCAGTACGCGGTCGTCTTCATAGAAGGCCTCTTGGACGCCGTTGCCGTGATGGGCATCGATGTCGCAATAGGCGACGCGTTTCCCTTCATTCAACAGGGCTCTGATGGCGATGGCAATGTCGTTGACATAGCAGAAGCCTTCGGCAGAACCGCTTCTGGCATGATGGAATCCCCCATGGGGATTGAAGACAACTTCCGCTTCTCCCTTTGCCAGGAGCATGGCGCCTTCGTAAGTCGCGCCGGCTGCTTCGAGGGCGAAATCGAGCATGCCGATTATGCTGGGATTATCGCTGGTGCCGATGCCGGCGTCCAGCATGTTGATAGTGAACTTTCCGAGATTGTTGAGCTTCAACAGTTCGACATATTGGGCGGTGTGAAATAAAAGAAGCAGTTTTTCATCCAGCTTCTTGGGGACCATGATCCTCTGGTTCGGCTCGAAGATGAGGGAGTAACGGTTCAAAAGTTCATAAAACAACTTTGCCCGCACCGGCTTAAACGGATGATCGTGGCCGTAATTAAAAGATGCCAGCTTGTCCGAATAAAAGAGGATATGTTGAATCTTTGTCTCCATGATATCAGATCATGCTCCCGATTTAAGATTTTAACGTATAGATGGCAAGAAAGAGCGGTTTTTTTCGATTAAGTCTATTTTATTAATTTTTTAAGGATAAAAAGGATCGGGAAATATTTTTCCACCCTGTCAAGCCAACAGACGAGAGGAGCATTCAGGATCTCTTTTATTCTCTCCCTGAACAAGATGTGTTACCAGATACTTTACCCAACTCAAGGCCCTGTCACATAAGGCGGCCCAGCCATTAGTGGCTATTGATTATATGGATAGAATGGCCATTGTTGGTGTGACAGGAAGAGAAGAACCGGAGAGTAAAGAGCGCATCATTGCCGTAGTTAGCTATAGCAGAAATCTTGCGGAAGTTGCGTTTACAACACATAATAAATGGCAAAATAGGGGTATCGGTACATTTCTGTTCAAGTATCTAATCCAGATTGCCAGAGAACATAATATCGCAGGTTTTGCCGCTGACGTACTTAGCGAAAATACCCACATGCTGCGGGTCTTTCAGAATGCCGGCCATGTGCTGGAGACCAGACTGGAATATGGCGCATACGAATTAAAATTGCTGTTTGAAAAATTGCCTCCTCACACAACGTAAAACACATCAAAAGTAACTGCCTTAAAATCTTTATCAAATTTCCAGATATGGAATAAGTTGAAGATCTCTCATCAGATGCTTTAATCTTTTTGGAGTAATGATCAACGTAACAACCCTGCGTCTTTTGCTTCTTTGGTGAGCTGATCACGAAAATCCGGGTGCGCGATGGAAACCATGGCTTTTACCCGCTGCTCGTTGCTTTTATTGTGCAGGTCGGCAATGCCGTACTCGGTTACTATGTATTGAACGTCAGTCCTCGGTGTGGTTACCACGGTACCAGGAGGTAAAACGGAAGCTATTCTGGATATTGGCCCATTCTTGGTATTCGCTGCCGATTTAAGCGCAATAAAAGACAGTCCCCCCTTGGATAGTTGAGCACCTCTGACAAAATCAATCTGACCCCCTGTGCCGCTGTAGACAGAAAAACCCAAGGTCTCAGAACACACCTGTCCTGTTAGGTCAACGGTAAGGGCATTGTTTATCGAGACAAAATTATCGATCTTGGCAATATTAGTGACATCATTTATGTAGGATATGGGGAACGTATCTACGAAAGGATTTCTATCCATGAATTCGTACAGTTCCTTGGTTCCGATACCGAAACCACATACTATCTTGTCGCGATGGAAGGTCTTTTTCTCACAGTTGATGACCCCTTTTTTGGCTAATGTCACCATGGAGTCAGTGAGCATCTCCGTGTGAACCCCAAGGTCTTTCTTGTTCTCAAGTTTGAAACCTACAGCGTTTGCGAGTTTGCCAAGCCCGATCTGTATGCATGCCCCGTCAGGGATTCGCTCAACAATATACTCAGCAATCTTATGTTCCTCTTCTCCTGCTATGATGGGGGGAATCTCTGCAAGATCATGATCTGCCTCGCATATATAATCAACCTTGCTTACATGGATATGTGCATCCATACCATTGACAAAGGGTGTTTTCTTATTGACCTGGACGATGATTTTATCGGCCAGCCTTGAAACAAGGCCGTTGTTGAAGGTTCCCAATGGGCCAAAGCTCATATATCCCCTTGCATCGGGCTCTGACACCTCAAATATTGCCACATTAAAGGACAACGTATCGGTAGTGAGTTCTTCTGTCTTAGAAAATTGGTACGATGTCACTTCTATATTGCCTTGTGGGAGAAACATTCTCTCCAAAGGACCGGCAAATATGGTGTGATGTTTGATGTGCCCCCTATACTCGGCTTGGAGATAGTCCAAGGGGTTCATCAGGAGGCCTGAAAGAATGGTTACGTCTTTTAGTTCTTTGTAACGTTTTGAAATAGCCGCAATGATGTCAATTGGTGTACTTGGACCTGCAGACATCATTATACCGTCACCGGACTTGATTTGTGCCGCGGCATCTTCGACTGAAATCAATTTTCTCTTGTACTCTTCTTGCCAATCCATAATAAATCCTCCTTCTTGGGTCTCCCCATGTTGACCGGATAATGATTATTTGTTAGCAAACATATCGTTCAGTCAAGAGGTATAGCGGGGCTGTTTTTGCTTGTCAAGGGATATTTCACATCGAAAAACAGGGGCTGGCGATGCGATTGGGAGAGGAAGGTGGAGCAGCGGCCGGCCTTTTTAGAAAATCAGATCACCTTTTGGTCGAGTCACCCGGCAAGAGGGCATTTTTGAGCACAATCCAGACAGGCCTCTCCACTACGCCTCAAATGATCCTTCGAATTTTCAAAGCGTCATGACTTGATATAGTTGTCCCAGTCCCAAGAATATTAGGGGTCGGCGTAAATGTGATCATTACCGTTCGAAGTCTTGCATGCCTTCAGTAAAATCGGGACTGACGCTTTCAGGAAGAAAATCCTTTTTGGGTAAGTACACTTAAAATGGCGGAACCTTAATTCTGAAACTGAAAAGGGGTCATTCCCCGCTCCTAAGCTAATATGCTTTCCATCCTTTCAGGACATCGGCGAATAGATTTCCCGATGTTTTTCCACCCGTCTCACGTCTCGCAGGTTTTTTGCCGGTCTTCTTTTTCCCCGGGAGTAGTGTCTTTGTTCCGTCTGCCGCGCGGGTTCATCGGATCTGACCGCATGGAGAGCGCGATGCGGTTTCGTTTTATATCAATATCCATCACCGTCACCTCGACCCTCTGATTTGCCTTTACGACATCATGGGGATTGCGGACAAACTTGTCGGTCAGCGCGCTGACATGCACGAGCCCGTCCTGGTGAACCCCGATATCCACAAAGGCGCCGAACTCGGTCACGTTCGTTACAATGCCGGGCAGTTTCATTCCCACCTCAAGATCCGCCATTTTGCTGACGCCTTCGGTGAAGGTGAAAAGTTCAAACTGTTCGCGCGGGTCACGGCCGGGCTTTGCGAGTTCACCCATTATATCCGTGAGAGTCGGCATGCCGGTGGTGTCGCTGACATAGTTTTCCAGTATAATCTTTTTACGAAGCTCGGCGCTGGTCATCAGGTCTGAAACTCTGCAGCCAAGATCGCTTGCCATCGATTCGACAACGGGGTAGCTTTCGGGATGGACTGCCGAGGCATCGAGGAGGTTCTCCGCGCCCCTTATTCTCAAAAACCCGACCGCCTGTTCAAAGGTTTTTGCACCCATTCCCGGAACCTTCATCAGTTCGGCGCGCGAGGAGAATGCCCCCTTTTCATTGCGGCAGGAGATTATATTTCCGGCCAGTTTCTCTGAGAGGCCCGACACATAGCTCAGGAGTTGTTTGCTTGCTGTATTCACCTCTACGCCAACCGCGTTCACGCAACTTGTCACAACATCATCCAGAGATTTTTTCAGGGCTTTCTGATCCACGTCATGCTGATACTGCCCGACACCTATGGCCTTTGGGTCTATCTTTACCAGCTCCGACAGGGGATCCATAAGGCGTCTCCCGATTGACACCGCGCCACGAACGGTCAAGTCATAATCGGGAAATTCCTCGCGGGCAACCTTGGAGGCGGAATATACCGACGCGCCGCTTTCACTGACCATAATCACGGCGACCGTTCTGCCGAAGCCTATGCCCCTGCAGAATTCTTCCGTCTCGCGTCCGCCTGTGCCGTTGCCGATGGCGATGGCATCGATGCTGAAACTCTCCACCAGTTTTTTTAGTGTTTCTTCCGATTCTTTTGTGCGGTTGCGCGGCTGGAGCGGGAAGATCGTATCGTTGTGCAGAAGCTTTCCCTGTGGGTCGAGGCAGACAACCTTGCACCCGGTGCGCAGGCCGGGATCGATGGCAAGGACCCTCTTCTGTCCAAGGGGAGAGGCAAGGAGCAGATTTCTGATGTTCTGCGCGAACACCCTGATCGCCTTTCCGTCCGCCCTGTTTTTGCTTTCAAGACGAGTCTCCGTTTCCATGGATAGTGAAAGAAGACGCTTGTAGCTGTCTTTCACCGCGAGGCGCACCTCCCGCGCGGCGGGATTATCACCCTTTACAAAATGCCGTTCCAGTATGTCGATAGTTCTTTCCTCATCCGGGAGCACGCGAAATATGAGAAATCCGTCGGCAGCGCCGCGGCGGATAGCCAAGACACGGTGCGACGGCGCCTTGGCCACGGGTTCTTCCCAGTCAAAATAATCCCTGTATTTTGCCCCCTCCTCTTCTTTGTTCTTCGCAATCTTTGAATGTATGACAGCCTTCTTGGCGAAAAGTTCCCGCAGGGCAGCTCTGACTCCCGCATCCTCGTTTATCCACTCCGCAATGATATCACGCGCGCCGGCGAGCGCGTCTTCAATTGTTTCCACGCCCTTTTCGAGATCAATAAAGGCGATAGCCTCCGCCTCCAGGTTGATGTCACCCTGTTCAAATATCTTTGCGGCCAGCGGCTCTAGCCCACGGTCTCTTGCCGCCATTCCACGGGTACGCCGTTTCGGTCTATAGGGCAGATAGATATCTTCCAGAAGGACCAAAGTTTCGGCAGACAGCACCTTTTCCTTCAACTCGTCGGTAAGCTTGCCCTGTTCCTCCAGCGATTTGAGAACGGTTCCTCTTCGTTTATCCAGCGTACCGAGTTGCTCAGCCCTGTCCTGGATGGATATGACCTCTACCTCGTCCATCCCCCCGGTTGCTTCCTTGCGATAACGGGCGATAAAAGGAACAGTTGCCCCCTCTTCTAAAAGCAGCAAGACAGCCCGTACCTGTTTTTCCGTCAATTGCAGTTCCTGCGCTATCTTTATAATCTGTTTTTCAGTCATTCGTATTTTGGGCTCCATATGATTTCGATTCTTCGGGAAATTGACAAGGGACAGGATGTTAAGGATTTAAAAACATCCGAAACCGTTCCGGTATCTCAAAGTTTTTTCCTGAGGCATAATTCTTAGCTGAAGGGCATGACATACCTGTACATCATCCAGAAATGTGAAAAGGTTCCCATCATGACAAAAACATGGAAAATTTCATGGAACCCGACAATGCGGGGCCAGGGATCAGGCCTCTTGATCGCGTAGATTATGGCACCTGTAGTATAAAACAACCCGCCAATGAGCAGCCATGTCACTCCCCCGAGATGAATGGTTTTTATCAACGGCCATACGACAACAATGGCCAGCCACCCTGTGACAACATAGATAAGAGTGTAAAGCCACCGCGGAGCCTGGAGCCATAAAATTTTCATAAATATGCCGCACGCGGTTACCCCCCATATGACTCCGAACAGGCTCCACCCCCAGGGTCCTCTCAACGGAATAAGGCATATGGGCGTATATGTGGCCGCGATAAGTATAAATATCATCATGTGATCAATCTTTCGCAGACGCAGCGCGGCCTTTTCCGAAACGGGCAGCCAGTGATACAGGGTGCTCGCAGTATAGAGCAGGATCATCCCCGCTCCAAAGATGGAGAAAGCAACTATGTGAACGGGTCTAACGGGGTGAGTAGAGCCCCATATCAGGAATATCAATCCTGTAACAGCAAGGATAATGCCTATGCAGTGCGTAAGGCCACTGATCGGATCTTTCAATTTTACCATAATTACAGATCCTCATGCGGGTTGCACCATCTTCCCATTAATGGGAAGATGGTGCGTCAAATTTCCGGCGTGTCGGTGCGAGATCTGCGGGTTGTGGGCTGAATCCTGCAGTGCCGGAGGCCGATACTATTGCATTTTCAGGCATGTTGTCAATTGTAAAAATCAGTGGTTCTCTTGTAACAGGGACCACAGTTTTATGTTCGGCTTTGATGGTTTGATATTTGATAAGAATTGAGGTCCCCATAAAAAACATCAGGATTAGGAAAAATCTCCAGAAAACGCTTGCATTATGTTCCTATTGTTATAAGAGTAGCGAAAAATTACAGAGTATTTATTCGAACAGGAAAGGAAATAGAAAATGCGGATAACACAGGGAAAGT
>Ga0268276_1000617_pt1 | contig 40274 bp, 29 predicted proteins | sample saktaG_4_FD_190145 | JGI IMG/M metagenome (GOLD analysis project Ga0268276, IMG submission 190145) | Saline water microbial communities from Sakinaw Lake, British Columbia, Canada - sak_2010_1_5_45m | ecosystem: Environmental > Aquatic > Non-marine Saline and Alkaline > Saline ...
GGACAGGAATTGATGGCGGCAAAAGAAAGTTCGGAAATATCATCATTGTCCGCAGTGTGGAAAGCAAAGATGCCATGACGGCCGAAGCAACAGAAGTTCCATGGGAAATTCTAAAGAAGGTTTCAAGGAGAATTATCACTGAAATTCCGGAAGTTGTGCGTGTCGCATATGAAATTACAACAAAACCCCCTGCAACAATAGAATATATTTAATATCAACTGTCTAGCATCTAAAATCCAAGGTGTACTGCTGTCTAATCAGAAATGATTTCTGCCTGGATGTTTAATCTTTCTCTTCAGAGTACAATGTGCTACCTTGAAATTGCAGTTCTTGAGTGGAAAAAGATTGCGACAGGAATTATAAATAAATTTGCAATTTAAATTAGAGGAAAAATAACTATCGAAAAGGATATATGAAATAGAAAATAAAAAGGGGTGGCATTGGGTGTACTCGTTCAGATACATTAGTGACACAGCGGTGACATGGATCAATGTGAATTTAAATAGCTTTTGTAGTTGACATTGATATGCATTTAAATTACAATTTTGTAGCGATGGGAATTTACTCAGAATATTTGGATAGATCCTTTAACTTTCCAGATCTAAACAAAGAAAGAAAAAAGCAACTAAAAAAAATTTCACAAATTAGAAATAATAGAGACATATTTGTTATTGCAACTGCATTAACAAAAAGAGCGGCAATATCAATTGATTACGATGATTTGCTTCCTATTTCTGACCAATTGAGTAATCTTAAAGGAAACAAAATAGATATAATATTAGAAACGCCTGGAGGTTCAGCTGAAATTGCCGAGGATATTGTTAAATTAATAAGAAAAAGATTTAAGGAAGTAGCAATGATAGTGCCAGGGTATGCAAAAAGCGCTGGGACTATAATGGTAATGGCTGGAGATGAAATCCTTATGGAACCGATTTCTGCATTAGGCCCTATAGATGCTCAAATAATTCAAGGCAATAGGCGATTTTCTGCCCATGCTTTTTTGGATGGATTGGAAAAGATTAAGGAGGAAGTAAATATAACCGGATCTCTTAATCATGCATACATACCGATGTTACAAAATATTTCTCCAGGAGATATACAAACTTGCGAAAATTTAAAAAAATTTTCTGAAAGTCTTGTTACCACTTGGCTTACAAATTATAAATTCAAATTTTGGAACAAACATACATCTACTGGAAAAGACGTAACCGAAGAAGAAAAAAAGAAACGGGCTGAAGAAATTGCAAAGATTTTATGTGATCATGGAACGTGGCTAACACATGAACGCTCTATAAAAATTGATGATCTTCATGGAATGCGTTTAAGAGTAACAGATTATAGTAAAAATCCGGAATTATATGAAGCAATATCTAGATATTATACTCTTTTGAAGATGACTTTTGATTCAACTAACATTTTTAAATTATTTGAAACATCAGAATCACAAATATATCGATTTACAAAACCTCTAGCTCCACTGATTGCTTCTCCTGGAAAAGGTCCTCCAAAAAATGCTATAATTGATTTTACATGTCCAAATTGTAGCAATATAACGAGGATTCAAGCTAATCTTAGAAAAGGAATCCCTTTTGAAAAAGGAGTAATTCCATTTCCAAAAGATAATAAATTTATTTGCCCTCATTGCAAAAGCAATATTGATTTAAATGCTTTAAGACGACAAATAGAAATGCAAGCAAAAACTAAAATTATCTAGGAGGCATTCATGCCTAAAGATGAATTTAAATTTGATATTATTTATAAAAAAGCTAAAGAAATTCAGAAAGACTTAAGTTATCCTTCTTATTCAGAAGAAGAAGAAAAATATAATGAAATTCGAGAGTTAAGCGAAATTGTATCAGAAATACAAGAACCTGAAACGAGATATCTTACATCTACTTAAAAAATTGAAGTCAGCATTTTTAGAAATAATTTCACGCTAATTTTAATCCTTTCCTATACTCCAATATCTTCCTTTGCTGCTCTTTCCTGTTGAATAATAGACAGTTGTTTTATTCCGGTATCCTTCTTTTTGAGGAAGGAGTTGAAGAATTCTCAAATATCCAAGGTATAAATCAAATTAGATTCAAGAAAGGTAGAATAAAAGAAACATATGGTGATGTTCTAGCAACAATAAATAGGGAATTTCCAGAAAAAACATAAGCAGCGCCATTTTCTCCATATGCACTCAAGTGACTGAGATCATCCGCTCTCTGATATACAAGATAAATTCAAAGTATATAAGAGTCTTGTATCAGTTAAGTAAAGGTCGCGGCTTATAAGCGAAATGAGGTCTTAAGATTGACAATATTCTTTCTCTTGTAAGGCTTAATTAAAAAAGATATAATTTTTTCGATTAAATTTTATCTCAAGAAACTTCAATTATATTTTTAGAATATTATTAAGCCAACTGTAAGCCAAAGACCCTAAAGCCCTGGTTTCCCGAAGATTGAAAGTACTGCAGGACGCTAATCCACTTCTAATGACGATTCTCATTTCTATATTTTCTCATATGTCTAACAGTCTAATCCCTCCACTGGTGGATCAAAATTAGATAAATCCCACTTGAATATATAGTACTGATTAGAAACATCTAAATAAAATTTACAAACAGGTAAAATAGTCATTAGATTGACAAGTTGTTCTCAAGAAGAGTAAAATTTTAGTATAGAAATAATTAAAGGGAGGGTCTGATATGAAAATCTGTGATGTGTTAGCTACTTGTAAAAGGCCTAAACTTAATCACCTTGCTAAAGATAAAATTGCTAATTATACGGGACTTCCAGTAAATATCCTTCGAGGTGAGCTTATCAATGTTCTAACTACATATGACCATATCAAGAGAAAAATACAATTCAGGAAACCTCCTGGCTATACCATCTTAGACATTATTGTAAACCGACAAGATTTTTCAGTCCCTATACAGGAGATAAAAGGCATCGTTCAAGAAGAGATAAATAATGTGATAGAAGAAGCCAGAAGAGGAGAAGGTCTTATGGAAGATAAACAATATGATTTGTACGCAAAGATGCTCAAAACTGCATGGGATTTTCAGGAAGACCTTTTGCCTCCAGAAGCAAATCTTCTGAGTGCATTAAGAGAATATTTAAACATTACGCGAGGTGAACATAGACTTTTAGAAGCCCAGCTCGAAGTATTTAAATTTAGCCAGGTTTCTTTCAGTCGAGAAATCGAATATTTTGCAAGAGAAGGCATAATATTTACACATGAGAAAGATTATGTAATTCCAGAAGAGACAGTTGAACGGATAAAAGAAGTATGGGGAATTGAGCTTGACCCAGAACCATATAAGATATTGTTGAGTTATTTGACCAGTAACCAGTTGTATTCAGCTTTGGGTAGATTAGAATTGACAAGAAGTGGAAGCCAAGAGACAAGAATCAAACGTGTTTTGGAAAAAGGAGTGAAACCATCTGATTTATTGAACACTCTAACGGTAGGCGACCTGATTAGAGTAGCGGATAAAAGCAAATGCCCCCGCAGATATAAAAAGGATGAGTTGGTTCCTACTATAATTAGTCATATAAAAAGAGGAAAAGATATAGAAGAAAAGGGGCCGAAAGAACCCGTTCCCCCGCCTGAACCACGATTAGTTACAGATGAAGCATTTAAGGAAGCTCTATCCAAATTTAGCAACTCTCAGTTATACCATGTTCTTTCAAAGAAGAATCTCAGGATATCTGGGACTAAGAATCAAAGGATAGAGAGAATTGTAAATAGCATATACTCACTAACAACTATTTTAGAAAGTTTAAGAACAGACGAATTGATTAACTTGTGTAAATTATATGAACTTCCTCCAAGAGGAAGGAAAAAAGAATTAATTGAGAGGATTGTTCATTTTTTTCGAAATTATCAAATAAAAGGAACGAAGGCTACACCCAAAGAACTCTTTTCTATCTATGAAGATTTAAGTAAACAAAACAAAAATTCTTATAGAGATATTGGAATTGATGATACGCAGATTTCCTTGCTGACTATAACCGCAGATTTTGAGAGAGCAACCAAATATATCTTCGAGTCAATTTTTGGACTTACTGTAAAAACACAGACCCCGGGCAGAGAGGAACCAGATGGAATAATCAAAGAAGATAATATATTATTGTATGAATGTAAAACTGTCTTATCCCCACCTTATGAATTGCCCATAGCACATCGTGACCAATTTCGTAGATATATAAAAGATCAATATGATAAACTCGAGCCCCATGCTAAGACTGCATTAAAATGCTTTATTCTCATAGCACATAGTTTTTCTGACAAAGTTGAGGATATACTTTCACAAATCAAGATTGAACCTTATCTCCCATTCTGTCTTATAACTGCAAGTGACCTGAAGTTTATTGCAGAAAATTGGCTTAACGAACAAAAAGGAAGGATTCTACCCATATCTATATTGATTTTTCAAGGACGCTATACAAAAGATAAACTAAGGGCAAAATTTGTATAGAATCAGGAAGAGGACAGGCAAAAAAAATTAAATATTGCGACTAGAAGCCAGAGACCCTAAAGCCCTGGTTTCTTGATAATGAAAAAGAAATAAAGAAGGTAAAACCTCTTTCATTAGGAAAATCGTTTCTTGTCTATTCGGACAAGAGGGATTAGAAGGGATGGAGGTGATAAAAAATATAAGAAGGGGGAAGTAATATGACTTTAGTAGGTGAATTTAAAGAAATAGGTACATTTCTTCACAGCGCAGGGAATATGAAGCTTTATAATACACTTATTGCTATCCAAGAAAAAGATTTAGAAATTATGGATGAGAATAGAAACCTCAGGGAAGAAGTTATTAAACTTAAAGAAAGTTTAAAAATTAAAGGGCAATTAAAATATGAGAATAATATTTATTGGCAAATAGAGGGTAAAGAGAAGAGAGGTCCTTTTTGTCCGAAATGTTGGGATGATGAAAAAAAATTAATTCATTTCATTGTGAAAGAAGATTCGACTTATTGGCGGTGCCCAAAATGCAATTTAGTGGTAAAGGAAAAAAATGCAGGGTCTTGGGTAGTCTAATAATATTAATTATGAGGCGAGGGGAAGTTAAATAGCCTAAAGCTCTGGCTTCCCAGCGATTGAAAAAGACAGCGGGGCGATTTCAGTCAAATTTGGTGACAAAAGGGAGAGGTCTGTTCCTTTGTGATTTGACATCGGATTTCTCCAGTGCTATAAGTTAAAAAGTCACAACTCGGGGATAGAAATGAAAAGCAAAGCCAGCATTGTTTCAATCGTTATAGCTCTTTCAGTCTTCATAATGCTTATTTCTTGTGGAAAGCAAAAGGCGGAGTGGAAAGGGACAATAGAGGAAGAAAATGGAGTCACAATTATAGAAAATCCAAAAGAACCTATTTATGGTGAAGATGTATTTAGTTTGACAGAGGAATTAACTATCGGAGAAGCACAAGGGGGAGAAGAATATATGTTTTCAAGGTTAAGGAATATTGTAGTAGATGATGAAGAGAGGATTTATGCCCTTGATTTTAGAGAAGCCCATATCAAAGTGTTTGACAAGAATGGAGATTATATAAGGACAATAGGAAGAAAGGGACTCGGGCCAGGGGAGTTGAGCTGGCCTGTTAGGATTTTCTATACCCCTCAGAAAGAAATCATGGTTGAGAATGTAATGAACCGTCGTTTGATATTTTATTCTTTAGAGGGGAACTATATAAAATCAATTTCCACAGTCAAATTATTCTTATTAGGATCCACTATTGATTCCAAAGGAAATATAATTGGCCTTTTACGAAACGATAAGAATGAAATTTATGAGTTAGCAAAAGTTAACCCTGACTTAAATTATCTTCAGACATTTGATTCTTCTCCTTACCCTGACCCACAAGCATTTAATCCTTTCTATCCTATAATTAAGTGGGTAATAGCAAAGGATGATAGTATTATTTATGGTTATCCAGAGAAATATGAATTTAAAATAATTAGCCCAGAGGGAAAAGTTTTAAGAAAAATAATGAAAGAATATAATCCTGTAGAAATCACAGAGAAAGAAAAAGAAAATGGAGTTAAAGGATATACTCAATCGCTTAAGTTTGCATTTCCTAAATACCACTCAGCATATCAGAGTTTCTCGCTCGATGAAGAAGGTCGGATTTTTGTTCAAACTTGGGAGAGGACTGAAAATGAGGAAGGAAATTTTTATGATGTCTTCAATTCAGAAGGAAAATATATCGCTAAAATTTTTCTTAAATTTTCTCCTCAGGTATGGAAAGGAAATAAGCTTTATACCATAGAAGAAGATAAAGACGGATTACAGATTATAAAGAGATATAAAGTTAATTGGAATATTCAATCTTCAAGGTGAATTTGAGGCGAGGGGAAGTCAGACGGGCCTAGCCTCCCAGGGATAATATGAAAGCCTAGCGTTGATCGCCTCATTGAAGACGGATAAAGCAAATAAAATTTCTCATTGAGGGAGGGAGAAAATGCCCAAACGTTGTGAATTCTAAATAAAAACAAACAAACTGGCTATTATTTCTTTAATAAATACGTAGATTTCCCCCAAATAATAAAAACCGTATCCGCGACGTTAATTTTGTAAAAAAACGCAATTTTTAAGTTTATTATAATGAATAATTTAAGAATTACGAAAATCCCAAAAATACTAGTATAATGTAAAAAAGGGAAAAAATAATGCTGTAAACAAATTGAATGCTTTTAATCGCAGTTTGTTACCCAAGTGTTACTCAGATAAAAAAATAATTAAAGTTGCTATTGACTCTCAATGTTTAAGTGCAATAGAATCAATAATCAAACAATACGATGGCGCTATCGTCTAGGGGACTAGGACAGGTGGTTCTCAGCCATCAGACCGGGGTTCGAATCCCCGTAGCGCTGCCATTACTAAAAAATATGGAAGTAAGCACATCGAGTATAAAAAGAAATATTGCGGGATTCAATAAGAAATGGATGGCTCTTATTTTTAAAATGGAGAATTAAAAGTTTTTAACTATATGGGAACTATGATCGCTATTATTAATTTAATCGCTATTATTGCCTTTATTTTTGCATTTCTAAACTCAGAAGAAAAAGGCAAGATTATTCTGGCCGTAATTATAGCAGTCCTTTTTTTGCTTCCCCATATATATACCTCAGCTACGCTGTTCTGGATATATTATGCAGCCAAGGTTATGTTTGCTTTGAGCTGTTTGGTTTATATTAAATCAAAAAGATTTTTATAGTGGAGGTAATACATAAAAGATGTTTTTATCTGAATACTGGATAGCTTTTAAAAGGAATATTTATGAATATTAATAATATTATTAGAGAGAATAAATTGATAATTCCTCTATTAGGTACACCGGGAATTAAGCTCTCTAAAACAACCCTGAAAGAAAATCTTACTGATTCCGAAGTACAATATAAAACCCTTTCTATGTTAATAGATAAATTTGCTCCGGATGGCATTTTCCCACTGATGGATCTTACTGTGGAAGCTGAAGCTTTAGGAGTGAAAATAAATTTCCCTGAAAATGAATATCCTGCAGTTGTAGAACACTCTTTTAAGAGCAAGGATGATCTTCAAGACCTGAAAAATAATTGGCGGGGAATTACAGGCAGATTAAAAGTTTTTATTGAATTAATGGAGAAGATTGCGAAAAATATTTCGATAATAAAAGGCGGCTATGTGATCGGACCTTTTACTATGGCTGGGGAACTGATGGGAGCTTATAATATAGCTATGAATGTTAAATTAAACCCTGACCTTGTATTAAGGTTTACAGAGTTCTCTGCCGAAATAATTAGCGAATATGCTAATGCTCTTTTTGATGCAGGAGCTGATGTTATTGCGGTTTTAGACCCCATGGCGGTTGTCCTATCCCCAAAACAATATAAAGAATTCTCTCTCTATCCTTTGAAGAGGCTGATTTCAAATGTTAATAATAATCCTGTGATACTGCATTTATGCGGAAACACAAATCACCTCATAAAATCAATGTTGGATTCGGGTGCAGTTGGATTAAGCTTAGACAGCGTATTGGATTTTAAGGAATTAAGAAAGATAATACCGGAAAAAATTGCAATGATAGGTAATTTAGATCCTGTTAAAGTATTTTTTCAATCTAACCCTGAAGAAGTAATTGGAGCTACAAGATATTTAAAGGAAAGCATGAAAGGTGCAAGAAACTTCGTTTTGAGTTCCGGTTGTGACATACCGGTCAATACTCCTCTTGAAAATATTGAAGCTTTTATGAAAGCAGCTAGAGAATAAATATTATTTGTATAGAGAGACACTTTTTTCTTGATATATACATTTAACGCATCAGGAGATGAAAATAAAGATAAAAAAAGGAGAGGTATAAATATGAAAAAGGTTTTTGTGCTTTTTTTTGTATCCCTATTTGTTTTTGCAATAACATCTTCTTCTGTGTTTGCCTGTTATGTGATAGTAGCAGGAAAGAAGACAACAGTAGATGGGTCTGTGATGTTTGCCCACAGTGAGCTCAATAGCGGCCTAAGGTTCCTGAATTTTCGTGTTGTGCCAAGAATTAAACATGAACCCGGTGATATGATTCAACTTCGCCATGGTGGCTCATATCCGGATGTCATTGAGAGCTATTCGTTTATATGGTCTGAAAACTTTACTTCAAGGGGCAGTGACATCTACATCAACGAATGGGGAGTTGCGTGTGCAAGCGACGGCACTCATACTGTCGAAGACTCACGCGATGAATTGATAAGGCGTGGGGACATAAAAGATGGTGGCATTGGGTACATGTTGAGACGTCAAATCGCACGGAGGGCAAAAACAGCAAGAGAAGGTGTGCTTATTGCCGGAGAACTGATCGGACGATTTGGTTATAATTCATCCGGCGTAACGCTTGTAATAGCAGATCCGAATGAAGCATGGATACTATCAATGGCGATGGGACAACACTGGATTGCACAAAGAGTTCCTGACGATGAGGTGGTTGTACTGGCAAATGTAAACATAATCGGCGAAATAGACCTGGATGATACTGATAATTTTTTGGCGTCACCGGATCTCATTGAATATGCAATAAAAAGGGGCTGGTACGATCCTAAAAGTGGCATACCATTTAATTACAAAGATGCGTACGATGTAATTGGCAAGGGATGGTTTGAAACCAAATGTGGTTGTGACGCCAGACAGTGGCGAGGTCAATGTCTTGTGACTGGAAAGGATATCGCCTTACCGGTTAAGGGGAACCTTCCTTTTTCAGTTAAAGCAAATCGTAAAATTACAGTGAAGGACATGAGAGACATGCTGAGCGATCATCTTGAGGGAACTAAATTCGATAAAACAGAAGGATATGAATTAGGTTCCCCACATGACCTCATGAATTCAGGGGATGGATGTATCTGTAGTCAACATAACCAGGAGGCTGCTGTGTTCCAGTTAAGAAACTGGCTGCCCCCAGAGGTCGGTTGTATTTATTGGAGGACTACTGCTGCATCCTGTTCCAGCGTTCTTACTCCCTGGTATTTAGGGATCACACAGACCCCTGACATTTACTACAAACAGTACGACCTTAAAGAGAACTTGACAGCAGAATTTCATTTTAATCCACCTGCAGGAACATTTGATTATGACCCAGAAAAAGCGTTTTGGATTTTTAATTCGCTGGAAAATCTCGTAGATTTGAATTATGGAAAGTATATAAAGAAAGTGCGTACAGTCTGGAAAGATTACGAGGTAAAAGAATATGCAATGCAAGCAACTATCGAAGAAGCCGCTCTTAAGCTGCTAAAAACGGATAAAGCTTTAGGGAGAAGATTCTTGACTCTTTACTCATGTGGACTTGCTCTCGAAGCCGTGGAAATAGCTAAGAAAATGGTCAATAAGTTGAGAACAGAGCTTTACAAGTCATAATATGGGATGCAGTCTAGTGATCGTTGGCTGACATCCTGGCAATTTAAGGAGGAATCATGAAAATAATTCGACATATTGGCTCGCTGGCTTTCGTGCTTGGGCTCTTCACTGCAATATTTATTGGCATGCCTTGGTACGTGACCATTTCCGAGGATCCAGTCATGCCCTGGTGGCTCAGGATAGCGGTTTTCTGCCTCCTGGGAGGTATCCTTGTGGTTTTGCTGACAGTGGCTCTCGAACAAAGTGTAAGCAAGACATCAGGAAAAAAGCTTCCCCTTACTGAACCTGACTCACGGGTTTTACTGATGAATTCCACAGAAATACCTGGCCGAGAGATAACAGAGATTCTCGGTATGGTTCAGGGCCATACAGTATTTGCCATTTGGCTTGGAAAAGACCTATCCGCCATGGTCAGATTGATCCTCGGAGGCGAACTGACTGAATACACAGAGATGATGGGAAGGGCTCGTGCAGTGGCTAATAACAGGATGATCGCCCAGGCCGAAGAGATGGGGGCAGATGCAGTAATCAATGTTCGCTATATGACTACTAGTGTTGTTGGTAGTGCGGCTGAACTTTTAGCTTACGGCACAGCCGTCAAGCTCAGGAAATAGCTCGCTTCTTTTACAGGTGATCTCCAATTTTTATTCGTAGCGGAGGGACTCAACAATGTTCGACCGCATAGCACGGAGTGCAGGTGTCAGCCCGGCCAAAAACCCAGCAAGTATCATGAAAAAAACAGTGATCATCGATGTGAGCAGTGAATTCTCCGGCGAAAAAAGCATCATGAGCTGAGCATTCTGACTACGCAAGATTTCGACGAGAGCTGAAAGGCCTGAATTTAAACCCCAACCGATCAGAAATCCAATAAGCCCCCCAAGAAACGTAAGGGCTAAAGCCTCTATAAAGAACTGTTGGAAAATATGTCTTCGAAGCGCCCCCACAGCTCTGCGGATGCCTATTTCCCGTGTGCGCTGAGTAACGATAAAAAACATGATATTCATCACTCCAACAGCCCCGATCATCAGAGTGATTACTCCCACTCCCCCCAGGAATACCTGAAGTCCCAATACAATATAAACCAGGAAATCCATACCCTCAAGCATGCTCCATATATATAGGGCATCTTCATCTTCCTGCTGAAATCTGTGCAGTCTGGACAACGTTTTGCGAATTTCCAATATGGCTTCTTTGTAATTCTCCTTGCTGACAGGCGAGACAAGTATTCGAGACAGGTATTTCTGCCCGCTGAAATCTTTCAATGCAGTAGTAAACGGAACAAGTAATTTATCGTCATCATAGGAATTATTCATTGACAGCTGAAGGCCCTTGGGTTGGGCAGTTCCTACTACGAGATAGCGGACTCCATTGATTTTAACGTATTCTCCTGTGATATCACGTGTACGGCTCCCGAAGAGGCGCTCATGAATGTTTGCTCCCAGAAAACAGACCCTTCCGCTTTCATCAACGTCTCCTTGATTGATAAACCGCCCCTTTGCAATCTTGAAATTACGCATCTCTTGTGTTTCCGGAACTACACCAAGAGTGTGTACAGCACGGTTTTCGTTGCTGTATTTCACTACAGGAAAATCACAGTCATATTCCGGAATGGCTCTTTCTACCTTAACAGGAAATGTGTTTAGTGCGTCTACGTCTTTTGATGAGAGCCGGACTCTTCGTGCTTCTCGATAGGTGCTTCTTTGTTTTTTAACACGCCCACCGCTCACGAAGATAGTTTTTTCACCCATCTTTCCAAATTCGCGGTCGAAAAATCCCTGGAATCCTGTGCCGAATCCAATGAGTATAATTACGGCAGCAATACCCCAGAAGATTCCAAACATTGTGAGAAAACTCCGGGACTTACTGCTGCGAATTTCGAGAAAGGCTTGTCCGATGAGTTCACCTGTTAATGTGCGAGAAATCCAGAGAGGCTTTGGTATTTTCCCGCCTTCGGTAGTTTCACCCCGTTCGTACTGAAGTGCTTTTACCGGCTGCATCTCGGCCGCTCTTTTTGCCGGAATGTATCCTGAGACAACTCCGGTCAGGATCATCACAAATACGACAATCAAGGAAAGTTCCGTAGAGTTTTGGGGAATGGGAATATATGGTGGCAGAGGCAAAAGTCTTACTGCTCCCAGCAGAGCCGAACCCAGCAGAAAACCGATGAATCCGCCCAGCATTGTGATGAATAGCGATTCGGCCAGGAACTGGAGACGAATGTCCCGTTTCTTTGCTCCCACTGCTTTACGGATGCCTATTTCTCGGGTGCGTTCCTGTACCGACACAAACATAATATTCATTACTCCAACACCGCCGATAAATAGAGTGATTATTCCGATGAGGCCCAAGAGAATGTTCAATCCGAGGGAGAGCAGGTTAAACATCTTCTCGAAGAATGCAAATTCAAAAATCATCAACGCTTCTTCGTCTTCAGGATCGAAATGGTGGCGCTCGGCTATGACAGAGCGTACCTCAGTTACAACTTGACTGGATTTGTAACTTTCCTTTGGACTGACAAAAACAAGATCAAGGCTCTTCCCGTCCCCCCACAATTGTTGTGCCGTGCTTAGAGGGATTAGAACCTGGTCGTCATGTCGGCTGTTTATGGTAGATAACTGCAACTTTTTTTCAACAGCCACACCTACGATGAGGAACGTTACACCATGAATCCTAATCTTTTTGCCTACTGGATCGGATCCTATGTCAAAAAGCTGTTCCTTGATATTGTTGCCTATGAATGCAAAACGCCGGCGGTTCTTAAAGTCGTCCTCGGTGATAAACCGTCCTTTTGCCACCTGCCAGTTGTTCATCTTTTTAGCAGCCGGCAGGATACCGCGGATGTTGTATCGCCGGGATTCTGTTTCGGCTTTCACATAGTACCATCGGGCCATCTGGGGGTTTATTTCGGCTACCGAAGGACATTGAATTTGAATAGCCTCAATATCCTTCATTTCCGGCACAATGGGCCGTCCGGCTTTATAACCACCAACACCAATGGAAGTATGACCTGGTATCAAAACAACCAGGTCTTCCCCGATTTTGTTCATACCTTCCATCATGAAATTGCTGAACCCGAATCCCCAACCCAGCAAAATCATTATGGCTATAATGCCCCAGATAATCCCGAAAAGCGTAAGTATGCTTCTGAGGCGATTTGCTTTAAGATCTATGAAGGCCTGTCTTATTATTTCCGAAAAATTCATAACTAAATCCTTGATAAATAGCTCGTTCAGACCAATGTTAGGATGGGGCCATGAAACTTACGTTATGACACTACTTAGGGAGAATCACGACCTGGCCCTTTTCAAGGCCTGATAGAACCTCGGTTCGAAGACCGTCGGAAATGCCCTTTGTAATTTCAATTTTCTGCATTCCTTCCGGGACAGAATTATCCTGGATATTGACGAAAGTTTTTCCGTCCTCGTATATTATTGCGCCTTCTGGGATAACCAGAACATTATCATGCTTCTCCAGAATGAGCTCGGCATCTGCTGACATGCCCACACGGAGTCTATCCTCAAGGTCATGGATTGTTGCCCGGATTTCAAAGTTAATGATATCCTCCTCCTCGCGGCCCTGGGGGCTGATGTGAGTCAGATCTGCTTTAAAAGGCTCGTCAGGATAAGCTTCGACATAGATCTTGGCCGGTAGACCGAGATGAACCTTTCCGATATCTGCCTCGTCCACGTCGCCTAGAAAATGCTTCTCAGAGACATCGGCGATTGTCATGATAACTGTTCCTCCGAAGGCCGAGGAAATGGGGATAACCGCACTCCCTTTGTCGGTGTCCCGGGAAAGGATAATACCCGATATGGGAGCAATCACTGTCATGCTGGCTATGGCTTCCCGTGTCTCTTTATCGATTTCACGTTTATCTTGTTCGGTGACTTCGATGTCTTCAACCAGTGCCGATACATTCGATCCCTGTTCCAGCACTCGCAGTTGAGCCATGGCAGCGTAAAAACGGGCCTTAGCAGTTTGGTAGTTCGCGTTAGCCCGATCGTAATTTTCTGGCGAAATCACGTTTTGTTCATAGAGCTCTTTGCTCCTCAGATATTGTTTTTCGGCGACGACCTTATCGTATGCTGCGGCCTTTACTTCGGTACGTGCCCGAACCATTTCCACTGGAGTGGCTCCTGGAATAATTTCCACCAGTTTCTGGCCAACAGTCACCTTGTCACCTTCCTCAACATAAAACTGCTTGATGACGCCTCCTATTTTTGATTTGATCTCGGCCTTGTAAAGAGCTTCTATCTTGCCAGTAGCCACAACGGTTTTTGCAATATTCCTTATTTCTACTTCTGCAGTGTTTGCTGTTTCGGTGTCAGCGTCTTTTTTGCAGCTTTTGGTTGCCAGAAAAAGAGTGCCAAGAATTACTATAATAACCACGATTATTATGATGGCTTTTTTCATTAGTCAACTCCAAAAATTATTTTTATTGGGTAGAGTAAAAACTGGCGTAGTGAGTAAGGCATGTAAGATTCTGCCTCTTTCGCCCGGCAGTGCCTTACTAGACTAGCCATACTCTATCCCAAATCAAGCTTCTCTAATTCATTAGAGGAAAACTTTTTACACAGAGGAAATTTAATGTTCATACTGCAAGGACACAATAACAAAAATTCCTAAACATTAGTAGTCCTTCTTTATGAGCTGCTAATTCGCTTATCTGCCTTTTTTCTTATCAGGAAGCTATGAAGTCATTGGTTTCCCGGCATTTCTTACTGTGGCTGCTCAAATTTATCCTCCTTATTAATATTACGGATAAGCATGGGAAAAGTTCAACTGAGGGAAAAAAACTTTATTACACTTTGCCTGAGTTTTTTATTTGAAGCGAATATGATTACTGCTTAAGCTGTATGATGACTTTGTGTGATACGAATTCACTGTTTTTGCCTTGTGGTATTACAAATCTAAGGTTGCCTTTACTGATCTCTGCCCCTTCCAGGCTCTCAACTGTTTCCGGGTTCACTGTGCCCAATTGATAAGTATTTCCGGCCAGGCCTTCTACGATAAGCTCGAATTTTGAACCTTCCCTGTGGAAAGAAATGATTTTTAGGCCCTTATTTCTGTCTCCCACTTTACTATCCTGCAGCAAAGGAAAGATTTCGAAAGCCGGGAGGAAAGATATTTCTATCTGTACGGAGTCTATATTTACAGGAATATTTAAGAAAGGTTGGACAACCTGTGCAGCTTCAGAACATTTAAAATCAAAAGGGTGTCCGTCGACAACAAGGGACTGGATATGAGTTCCTGCTCCAAGTGCAGGTGCGAACCAGAGCCTGTATTCTCCGGCGTCTCTTGTTTTAACAAAAACTATGATTTTATTCTTGTCTCTCCTGTAGTCGAATGAAAAGACGGCTTTTCCTATCTTAAAATTGTCAATTGAAACATGGTCCCAGCAGGCCGGAAAATGTGGGGCAAAAGAGACGGATCTCTCCAGTGCATTGCCTTCGAGCCCCATAAGTCCGCGGACAAAAGGAAGTACTGCTCCTGCTGAAGAAAAACCCTGTTGAGACACAGCCTCCTGCGGCCAGACATTATGAGTGCCTGAAAAGACCTCCGTGATACAGCCAAGTGCGTTATCAAAAGTATGTCTTGCTGTAGACATAAGCAGGCTGTATGCCTGGAGAGGCATGTGGTGTTTGTAAAGAGCCGCAGTCACCCAGCTTGTGAGAAAAGGCCACACAGCTCCGTAGTTATAATTCAGAGGCTGGAAGTGCTTACTGTTCACAGAAATGCTTCGAATTCCCCAGTCCGTTGCCAGTTCGGCTGAGCTTATTCTTTCGAGTGACTTTAAACTTCGCTCCTCTGTACCGAAGTTCCACATCAGGCCAATCGAGTTCCATGGAGAGATTTCCTTGACGTGTTCGCCTTTTGCATTAAATGCATATGCATAGAACTGGTTGTCTTTATCCCAGAACTTTTCGTTGAATGCATTTAGGGCTTTCTGATAGTGATGTTTTGAATCCGCAGCATAGGATTTTTTGCCTGCAATGGCAGCAAGGTAAGGCATGGCATAAGCTGCCCGTACCCAGACTGCAGCTAAATATATGTCTGTTTCTATTCCTGTCAAGGCTCCGTATTCAAGCGCACCAAGGCCTGCTTTTTTGTTGTCCATCAACCCATCGTTGTTGGTATCAGTAGCCAGGCACCACTCAAAGGCCGTCTTTAAGGAATCCCAGCTCTTTTTTATAAAATCTGTGTCTCCGCTCATTTTGACATATTCATACATGGCGGCAATGTAATAAGGGGTTGTATCTCCATGTATATATCCATAGTGATAATCGTTCCACCAGTCGATATATCCTGCTGCCTGTGAGAGCTCATGGGGCATTTTCCCGTCCTTTCGCTGCCATTTTTGTGTAAAAGCAAGAGCTTCCCGTACGAATGGATAAACCCCATAGCTCAAAAGGCTGAATGAATTTATGTAAGCATCGCCCCCAAAGAACCATCCGAATCCGGGCCGGCCGCTTGTTCCGGATGCCCCCAGGCCGGCAACCAGTCCTTTTCCAAGGTCCGGATTTTCCACCATGAGGTTGTCAAAAGCCACTTTTGCCCATGAAAAGGCTAGGTTCAGCTCTGCGCTCGGTGTTTGAACGCGAAGTGTGTTTTTGCGAAGATCACGGTAGTATTCCAGATTCTTTCTGTAGGGTTTTTCAGGGTTTGTTTTCAGATTTTCATAAACATTAAGGACTTTCTTCTGAGGACCCTTGCCACCTGCTATAATAATTGGGATATAGCTGTTTTTGACTTTCAGGGGATCCTGAATCTCGATTTTAAATTCACTGGGTGTATCAGAGAGCATGTGTGCAGGAGTATAAGAAATTCCAGAGGCAGCAGGGCTTCCGATTATCCCATGATTCTTCCCAGTAGGTTCCGATATGATATAAGCCTTCAGTTTGTCATTCCAGTAGGCATACTGACCTCCGATTCCTGCAGGCCACATCGGCTGCAAAACAGGCAGGAATCCGCAGACAATGGTGAGCGGCTCTGTTGAGTCTGCCTTCAGGAGGATAATGGCTCCTGCTTCCTCAACTGGAGTAATGAAGATAGCTTTTACGTTAAAGGATTGATAAGTGAAAGTCAGGGTTGTTGCTTCGGGAGAAACCGTTATATAGCGGACAATGTCTCTGCCGTGGATAAGACGTGTGGAGCCGGATGTTAAAAACGAGAACTCGAAACTGCGCAAGAGCTTGAGGGGATATGCCCAGGCTTCAAAAGAACCGCATTCGTCCGCAAGAATGGCAAATTTTCTGCCGGCTTTATTAAAGGGAGTTCCTGGATGGGCAAGGCGCTCGAGAGCCATGTCATTGGGTTCTATCTTAAATTCCGGTACAAGTCCCTGCTGGGCATGCAGTACTGCAAGGATAAGAAAGAAAAACAAGCTGATTATGGCCACTTTTTTAATTGACATCTTGTGCTCCCTTTTTTTCATCTTTTTAGAAATTATCATCAAATCTGCTGACAATGTAAAGAAGAAGGAAAGAACTAAAGTTGTTTTGCTAAAAAAGTACCAGATGATTTTTTGCCTATGTCGTTTGAATAATTATATTTTATGACTGCAGGTTATAAATTTTCATAATTTATCCATTTTCTATAACTTACAGTTATAAATAATAATGAATTGAAATGATTCTATTCCATTTTTTTCTTTCAGAGGATTGAATGCTGCTATGGATTTTTCTCCGAGGCGGGCCCAGTAGAGGCCGTCCTGCGAACAACCTACAGTGGGTGCTGCCGGATGAAAAGAGAAGAGATAAGACAGGGTCTGTTTGTCCGGATTAGCTTTGAGAAGATTCCCGTAAGCAAGGAAAAAATAGTTATCCGAAACCGGGACGACTTTTTCAGAAAAGGAAAAGATACTTAAGTCTATACTTTTTATAGCAATTCATTTCAAAATGGTTTAATAATAAATTGTGAACATTAATTTTCCCTTTGACCCTCTTAAGAGAGCTGCTGAGGTTGAATCGATTGTCATGCAGGGGGATAAAAGGCTGTATTACAGGTTCAGGCCTGCTCCTTATTACGGGGGGATAGCCACGGCGGATGCTGTAGGGTGCTCTTTTCTCTGTGCTTACTGCTGGAATTATAACAGGAACCTGAATCCTGCACGCTTCGGGGACTTTTACACACCTCAGCAGGTTTCCTCGAAACTTCTTAACATCGCCCGCAGAAAATCTTTTAAGATGTTTCGGATAAGTGGTGCCGAGCCAATATTGGGGGAAAATTCATTTAACCACCTTATCGATGTAATTGATATAATCTTCCAGAACAAACCCCATTCAGTATTCATCCTTGAGACAAATGGATTTATTCTCGGCTGCCGGACGGACCTTATAGAGAAGCTTAAATTTAAAAATCTAAGGATCCGTATTTGTCTGAAGGGAGTAGACGAGGAATCTTTTGAGCTTATCACCGGGGCACGAAAGGATTTTTTCGCATATCCCTTCAAAGCCCTTAAGGAGCTGGAGATACTGGGGATAAATACATGGCCTGCCCTGATGAGGGACCTTTTTTCTCATGATCAAATACTACTTAAATTAGAAAAACTCCTTGAAGACTATAAAATCAATGCCCAGCTCGAGCTTGAATCCTTGGAAGCTTATCCTTTTGTGCTTGAGAACATGAAAAGAAGAAAACTTAAAATTTTTCCTTTTCCAACATGTCTTTGATCAAAGCTACAAACTCCATTGCCCTATTAAACAGATTACGAGCTTCGGTCTTGGTTATTAAACCCGCAATGTCATAAATGACCTGATTTCGTTTATTCCTCATTCGGTCGAAATAAGTAATCAAATTTTCATACTCCTTGCCCATTGCCAGAATCATAAATGAAAATGTGTTCTTGTGGCTTTGGGCACTTGTTGGGCGATAGCCTTGCGAGAACATATAGGCTCGCGAGGCCTGCAGCACAGCATTGTAAGCTACGGCGAATCCCCAGTCCCAATCTTCTGCCATGATCTTTCTTGCCGTCTTTAAATCTCGCTTGGCTAGTTCGAATGCATGAGTGATTTCGGCCCTAGACACATTCTCCTTGCGAATGCGGCCCGCCTTCAGTAAGTCCTCATACATTGTCGATGTTCCCCACAATGAATATGATTTTACTATTCAATACTCTATCTAAAAAACCTCCTTTTTCCTCGCGCCGGTTCTTGAACTCCCGCTGGTCAAGTAGTGTGTAATTCACAGCTCGATCCAAGTGTATTTCTGCTTGAGTAATAACACGGTGCAAGGTTAGTTCATCAACGTTTCCTGCGATTAGAAGATCCACATCGCTACTTGCTCCTGCTGTTTCGTTGGCCTGGCTGCCATAGATAAAGGCTATTTCGATCTGATCCGCTATAGGGGCGAGGGCTTTACGCAGCACATCGGCCAGGCCGGCCGTTTTTGTAATCAGACTCCGCAATTCGTTAAAAATTGGGCAATCATGCTTCACTTGATAATCCACTTGGCGACCATGCGCGATTCTCGTGATAATTCCAGCTTCAGTCAGACGCTTAAGTTCACGTTGGACAGCCCCTTGTCCCACTCCGGTCATTCTGGCTATCTGTCGGAGATAAAACGATTCATCGGGGTGGGAAAAGAACAATGCCAAGACTTCACGGCGGACCTTGCCAAATAAGGCGGAAGAAAGATTTTCATGTTCTATCGTACCCATATCGAGTTCTATCGTACCCTTTATGGGTTCATTTGTCAAGCCTGGATACCGAAATATCGCCGCCGTATCCTGCTTCAAGCATTGAAACGTAATTAAAGTTGGACTATTATAAGGCTAGCCTACTCTAAATGAAAAATAAAGAATTAGCCGTTATTTTTTCCAGGATTGGTGACGCCTTGGAAATTAAGGGAGAGACAGGATTCAAGGTTATCGCTTACCGAAAAGCTGCCTGTATTCTCGAGGATCTAACCGAGAATATTGAAGATCTCAAAAGAGTTATTGAAAATGGGTCGCTCGCACGATTATCCGACCCTGGGGAAAAAAGGTGGAGAACATCAAAAAAGGCATTAAAATCTATGAAAATGTTAGGAGAGAGACATGTTTGATCTAGGGAAGGCGATTCAACAGTGGAAGAAAGCTTTATGGAAAAATGAGGCCCTAAAACAAACACCCGCAAACGGACAGGTCAACCGCAGTGGCAAATCCCCTCTCATTATGCCCGATCTGTTCTGGAACACCATCAAAATAGCCTTAAGAAGGATTAGAAGACAAAAAGGATACTCATTTATCAATATTGCCGGCCTTTCCATAGGCTTAGCCTGCTGCATCTTCATTCTTCTGTGGGTGCAGCATGAATTGAGCTATGACAGATTCCATGAAAATGCAGACCGTATATTCAGGGTACTGCGCGTATGGCCCGAAAATAACGAATATGGCCCTGAGGGGCCCGGCCCCCTGGGTCCTGCCTTAAAGGCCGATTATCCGGAGATTATCAATGTCGCTCGACTCTTCAACCCTCCCGTGCGGCCCCTCAAACATGAGGATACTGTTTTTCATATCAATGCACTCGGAGTCGACTCATCATTCCTGGAAATTTTTTCATTTCCATTCGTACGAGGGGATGAAGAGAAGTCTCTTGAAGATCCAAAATTTATCCTTCTCACCGAAGAAACGGCTGAAAAATACTTTGGTGACGAAGATCCCATTGGCAAAATTGTGATGTATGAATGGTGGAGTAGATGGCTCGAATTTCATGTCACTGGGATTATTGAAAACGTCCCCGCGAATTCCCATCTTCAGTTTGATGCGCTCATTCCCTTTGATTTCGTGACGGCTTCCGGAATGGCCATCGATAGATGGGATGCCGTCGCCTATCATGCCTATGTTCAACTGGAGAAGTTGACAGATTGGAAAGCTCTAGACACAAAAATTTCCGGCGTATTAAAAAAGTATTCCTCCGACTCTTCAGCCGAGATTCACCTGGAACCTTTAACCAGAATTTACCTCCACAACTATTTTGGCGGCGGCCCGATCACCTATATCTACATATTTTCCATCATCGGTATTTTGATCCTCCTTATCGCCTGCATCAATTTCATGAACCTCTCGACAGCACGTTCCATGACCCGGGCTAAAGAAGTGGGCTTGCGAAAAGTGGTTGGATCGAACCGCCGGCAGCTGATTCAGCAGTTTTTAGGGGAATCCACTGTCCTCTCTTCATTAGCCCTTGGAACGGCATTGGTTTTGGTCCAAGTTCTGCTTCCTTCTGTCAACCGAATCCTTGGGACATCCTTAAGCATGCATTTTTCTCTATCGGATATTTTGATGTTGATCAGCATCGCCTTGATAGCCGGGCTTGCAGCGGGAAGTTATCCGGCTTTTCTTCTCTCGAGTTTTCGTCCTGTTTCAGCCATTCAAGGAACGAACCGGTTGACAGCCAAACGGTCCACTCTCAGAAAAGTTCTGGTAATTTCCCAGTTTGTCATATCTATAGCTCTGATCATCTGTGTCATTTTCGTCTACAGACAGCTTGATTTCATCAGGAATAAGGAGCTGGGCTTCCAAAAAACACACATCCTCACCCTGACTATGGGAGGATCATTCTGGGACAAATATGAGACAATCAGGCAGGAAATGCTTTCGAATCCACGGATCCTTTCAATGACACAGACAAATTTTTCTTTTCCATCAGGGTATGGGGCGAGTCACGTCTGGTGGGAAGGGAAGGAAAACGACGAAAACATTTTCATGTCTGTCCGTTCTGTCGACTTTGATTTCCAAAAAACCTTTAGCATAGAGATGGTCAAAGGCCGGTTTTTTTCCAGAGAATTTTCAACAGACGTTCTGGAAAGCTTTATCCTTAATGAAAAGGCCGTGGAATTTATGGGCCTCGAATCTCCAGTTGGAAAAGCCTTTTCCTGTCAAATCCCCTTCGCTGAGGGAAAGGGGAAGATCATTGGCGTCGTTAAGGACTTTCACTTTCAATCCCTTCACAAAGAAATTCAGCCGCTGATTGTCATGATCCATCCCTATTGGATATCTCACTGCCATTTTAAAATTTCTTCTGAGGATATGACAGGCACTCTCGCTTTCATCGATCAAAAACTTAAAAAACTCGTTCCCGAGTACCCTTTTGAGCTGCATTTTCTCGAAGAAGACATTGATCGACTGTACAGAACAGAACAGCGCACCGGAAATCTCATCAGGTACGGGGCGATTCTGGCTATTTTTATCGCCTGCCTGGGACTTTTCGGACTGGCTTCTTTTTCAGCCGAACAGCGCACCAAAGAAATCGGGATACGCAAGGTCTTAGGAGCCTCAGTATCAGGAGTGGTCATTTTCTTTATAAAAGAATTCACCAAGTGGGTCCTTCTGGCTAATGTGATCGCTTGGCCGGTCTCTTATTTGGTCATGCGAAAATGGCTGCAAGGATTTGCCTATCGGACGCAGATGGAGTGGGAAGTCTTTGTCCTTTCTGCCATGCTTGTGCTTCTGATCGCCGTATTTACAGTAGCCTTCCAGGCAGTCAAGGCAGCCAGATCCGATCCCATCAACTCTTTGAGGTATGAATAAAAAATTGGGGCCTGTCCCCAATTATTTCAAAATCACAACCCGCAGGATGTTAGGACGGCCTCCCTGGCAAAAAAAACGATACATGCCGGAACTGCTCGCGAATCATTTCAAAATGGTTTAATAATAAATTGTGAACATGGAATTTTCTTTCGATCCTCTTAAGAGAGCTGCTGAGGTTGAATCGATTGTCATGCAGGGGGATAAGGCTGTATTACAGGTTTAGGCCTGCTCCTTATTACGGAGGGATAGCCACGGGGGATGCGGGCGGTTCCGCGGAATACAGCTAATACTCCAGCATAGAGACGGCCTGAACACTCCTTTCTCTGGGGGAAGCTTTGAACAGCCCGAAATTTGAAATAGCCGGAGTGTTATTGGATTTTTTTATAACGAGTTGGGCCCTGTCCGACTGAACAGGAGGAATGCGCAATATCCTTTTGTATCCGATCGTTGTGCCGCTTGCCAACCGCTTCCATTCTCCGTTTACGCGGCCTTTTATTTCGAACTCCGAAATTCTTTGCCCGAAACGGATCGGTTCCTGGATCATAATCCGGTCGAACAGCACAGGCTTTCCCAGGTCAATTTCCAGGGAGACCTCTCCGGCTTGGTCATCTGCCGCCCAGTAGGAGTCCAAATCTTCATCCACGATATTGGCCGGCGCGAACTTTTTATTCCGCTGCCGAAAATTGGCCGCGTCGACTGATTTCCCCGAAGCCAGATTAGTTGCGAATGTCTCATCCAGAACCGACCGGAACTCCTTTAGCGCTTGGATGTCATTTTCATGAAACAATCCTCTTCTGTCAGGAGGGATGTTGAGCAGCAAGACCCCGTTTCTACCCACGGATTTGTAATAAACATCCAGGAGCTGCTGTGTGGTTTTAACACGGTTGTCTTCCTTTTCGTGGTAAAACCAGCCGGGACGGATGGAAGTGTTGCACAAAGGAATCACCCAGTTTTTCCCGTCGGGGTCTCCTGAGTTCAGATAACCGATGTCGGCACTTCCGACAACGATATTTGCGTTATTTATGGTGGACCAGTTCGTTTTGCCAGCGTATCCTTTCTCATTGCCGATCCACCGGATATCAGGGCCTGCGTCGGAAAATAAAAGCACGTTGGGCTGTAACTCTTTTATCATCGCCCATGTTTCGTTCCAGCGGTAATAGGTGGTGCGGTCGATTCGTCTTTCTTCTCTGGCCCCACCATAATATCCTGTTCCGCCGTTTGCCCCGTCGAACCAGAGCTCTGATATTTCGTCGTATTCGGTGAGGAGTTCCTTGAGCTGGTTCCGGTAATATGCGATGTATGCCGGGGTGCCGTAATTGGCATGATTTCTGTCCCATGGAGAAAGATACAGGCCAGCCTTGAGGCCGTGCCTCCGGCAGGCATCCACAAATTCCCGGACGATGTCGCCCTTCCCATCCTTCCAGGGGCTGTTTTTCACCGAATGCTCCGTATACTTTGACGGCCACAAACAAAATCCGTCGTGGTGTTTGGCCGTCAATATGAGCTGTCTCATGCCCGCGTTTTTTGCCACGCGTGCCCATTGGTTCGCGTCGAAGTCAACCGGATTGAAGATCTTGGGCGACTCATCCCCATATCCCCATTCTTTGTCTGTGAAGGTGTTGACCGTGAAGTGGATAAACCCGATAAACTCCATTTTTTGATATTCGACCTGATTTGGCGTCGGAATGACAGGATTGGGTGCAATGTCTTTTGGCTCCTGCCCGCATGAAATCAGAAGGAAGCAGAACAATGCGACAGATATATTAAAGATACGAATCATTCTCATTTGTTCCTCCTGTATATGTTTGTGTATTTTATACTAAAGGAACGTTTTTTCAAATTCAAAAGGGAATCTGATTCAGGAAGGATTTCCTTTTTGCTCTTGCCACGAATCTCTCTCGGTCTGCATCAAGTATTCAACCGCTGAGATCCTGGAATGAATAACTCACAATAAGAGAAGCCGGATTAATTGTCACAAAAATCTTTCCTGTTCGTCTTATTATAGTGAATGATAGAATAATAAGTATGGGCAAAAAGGAAAAGGAAGCTGTTGAAGAGCAGGATAGCCCGGAATTCGTATTTAATCATTTTTACCTGGAATATTTTCCCCTTATTTATAAATATTCCTACCGCATAGTGAGAAATCATGAGGATGCAGAGCAGTTTTCTCAACAGACATTTACTCGCCTTTACGATTATTTTACTTCAGGCCAGATTATTAGAGAGCCGAGGGCCTTAATTTACCGCATAGCCACAAACCTCTGTTATGACTATATGAGGAAGAAGAGAAGAGTCAAGGAAGCGATGAAAAGTGATAGTGGAGTGAGCATCTCCAACCCAAATCCTGAAGGAGAACTCGAAAAAAGAGAAAAAACAGAATTGATTCGGAATGCTCTCCTCAAGCTTCCTCCAAGAGACCAGAAGTGTTTACTCCTCTATCAGGAAGGTTTTTCTTATTCGGAGATTTCAAGCATCGCAAAGGTAAAAAAGAGCTCTGTTGGAAAAGTATTATCCAGAGCTACAGAAAAATTGTTTCGAATTATAAAAAATGGAGAAGTAACATGAAATGCCTGAAAAAAGAAAAAATAAGAACATTCATTGACCACGAACTCACGTTAAGTGAGACAAAAAGAGTAAAGAGACATATTTCCGAGTGCAGTTACTGCCAGAATACTCTCCAAAAAGTAGGAGAAGAAATTAAATTAACACAGAGAAAAATCGAACTTCTGAATCCAGAAACAGTTCCTGAGCATTCTCCTTGTCTTTTGGGTGAAAGAGAGGAGAGAAAATGTCAATTTACATTCAAAAAATTCATCCTGTCTCCTATCAGAGTTCCTGCAGTAGTATTAGTTTTTATTATTTCCCTCGTGCTCGTCATGTCTTTCATGCTCTTTGCTAAAAATTTGAGAGAAGTTTCCCCAAGATATCTGCAATCACCTGAAGCAAAAAAAAACACAATGAATTTTATTATGGAAGATTTAGTGCAATCAATTTCTTTGAGTGTTGAATCAGAGGAAATGAAACTCATTGAAAATCCTCGTATTTTTGTTTTGAAGGAGTTGGAGAAATGAGGAAAAAATATTTTGTTCTTATCACAGTTATTCTTCTGATAACTCCCTTTTTGGTGTATTCAAGTCCAGGTTTTTGCCAGCAAAAAGAAAAAGAAAAAGCCACCAAAACAGTGAAAGAGAAGAAAAAAGGAATGAAAAGAGGAGTAATTGGTGGTGTTGAAGGCGGAGTCATAAAAGGAGGAGTATCGAGTGGAGTCCAGGGCAGTGTTGAGGGAGGAGTAGAAGGAGGTATAGTTGGGGGCATTCTCGGAGGAGTTGAAGGCGGAGTAATAGGAACAATTCAAGCGAGTGACAGAGATGTAGTCTCAAAAATTCCGGATGAGGATTTTATTGCAGTTCCAATGAAAGTAATTGAGTTGAGAGTGGAACACCTTGAAATCCATCCAACTGAAACTATTCCACTCGAGGGTGGAGTCATAATAAGAACTGAAAGCGGCTTTCCCATAAATTATGTCTACGGGTCAACTGATACCTATTTAGTTGAATTAGAGCTTATTCCGGTTATCATAGAGAAAAAAGGTATCGAGATTGATGTGAAGATATTCCAGAATGAAAAACTTATTAAGAAGGAAATAATTTTTACGAGAAACCTCGAACCATTTATCGTTGAATTACTCGAAAAAGATAATGGCGCAGTAAAATTTGTCGACAGAATTACTCCGCTTATCACTATCATCGAACCTGCCAAAATATACCCCTGGTCTATTAATCATATAGAAGTGAAAAGAGCGATGCTTCTCATGAGAGAAGATGGAAAATATCACATCATAGACCAGAATGTTTCTCTGGCAGCAATAGATACAGAAGGAAGTGCTCCTTTCTTATATTACTATGTAAAAGGAAAAGGAATATATGTCCTATCTTTCAGACCGTTTAATGGAGCAGAACCAACAGGAGTATCAAGAGACAACATCATCAAAATCAAGCATAATGGGGATTATTTTGAGTGGATAGCGCGGGATTCTATTCTCCCTGAAGGGAGGTGGCTGGTGTGGGTGAGGAATAATCCTAGATATGATCCGGCTAAAGATGCGCTAATGAGGGATCCCCCTTATTTAACACGAGCAAAGGAGACTTTTATGGGGATTGCATCAGGGAAGTTTATTCTGAGGAGGTTTTTCAAATGAGAGTAAGAAAAGAGACAATATTCATTGCTGTTTTCTTGATCTTAGTTTTACCCTCCTGCAAAAAGGAGAGATGGGAAGGGAAAATATATAAAGAAAATGGAGTAACGGTAGTCGAAAATAGAGGCGCAGGGCTGTGGGACAAAGAATCATCTACTGAGGTTGAATTTATAGAGGAGCTTTCCTTAGGTGTTGAAGAGGGTGAGGATCATCTCATGTTTTTCCGTCTGCGTGACATAGCAGTTGACGCTGACCTGAATATATATGTTTTAGACGGAGGAAACTACAGACTCTTAAAATTTGACAGAGACGGGCATTTCATCTGGCAGGCAGGAAGAAAAGGCCAGGGGCCGGGTGAATTCCAGTATCCAGGTCGAGTAGCTGTAACACACGATGGAAATTTAGTAGTCCTCGATGAACGTATTATTCAATACTTTGATGATCGAGGGAAGTTTCAGAAGTCCTGGAAAACAGAGAAATCTTTCAGTGATATAACATTCCTTCCTGATGGACGATTGTTCGTCAACATATTTCTCAAGGGACAGCCTGGAGTTGCTGCTGAATACTATTCCGCTGGAGGAGAATTTCTCGAGAAGTTTCCGGATGAGTACCGGTATGGACCTCAAATGTCTCCGAATCTAGGAGCTTCAATAGGCGGTGGGTATTTTAAGATAATAAAGGACAGAGTGTATCTGAGCATTCCCGACCAGTATGAAATTAGAGAGTATGATGTAGGGGGGAAGATGTCAAGAAAGGTAAAAAGAGACATTAAATTGAAGCCTCCGAATATTGTTGTGAGTGCCAGTGGAAGTGGAGTATCAGTCGGTTCTTCTGACAGTTCCGGTCCTTGCTACCTCTATAAAGATGAATACATCATCAACTGCCTCACCCTTGTCGAAAAGATAAGCGAAACGAAATATGAATATAAAAGCCTTCTTGATTTCTTCAATAAAAAAGGGCAGTACCTCGGATCACATACACTGCCCGGGGCATACACTCTCAAGGTTATTGATTCTGAAGATAAATTTTATTTTATCCAGTGGGATCCTTTTCCTCGAATAATCCGCTCTACATTAAGATTATAATAGAAAAGATCTTCTCTTTGATTTGTTGAAAAGCAAAGTAAAAAAGAATGCATATGTTATCCTGTAATTTTTACTGACATTCTCTTTTAATTTTGCATTCTTCCTTGACAGGATATTTTTATTTCCTTTAATATTGTTTAGAAGTTGAAAGGGCCTAGATTTAGCAAAAATGAGTAGAAACCTCAGCAGACCAAAAAAGAAAATTCTAATGCTTCCATCAAGAGGCTTTTTGAGGATTCACCGGTCTTCAAAAATAAATGCTGCTCCTTTTTTTCCCGGCCTTTGACAAATCGGCCGTCGATGAACAAAAGGTGTTCTTCCATGATGAACTTCCCGGTGCCGCCCTATTGTATCCCATTCACCCCGTCCTTAAAACCCTCTTTTCCTTCGCTTTAATGCCCAGCCGCAGTCAAGACAGGATGGCCCGGATCGTGTCAGGCCGCTCTTACTGATTCCGGACGAGCGCCGATTCGGTCAGGCGTGTAGCCAGGAGCAGGGCGGCGCCCATCGCTCCGGTGAGGATGATGAGGGGAAGAGTCATCGATCCTGTGCTTGGTGACTTGAGTATGTCCATTCCGATGATGAAGGCGATTCCTGAAACCTGCCCGGCGAGGAGCAGCAGTCCGTTCGACGTTCCCTCCGGAGCGGGGTAGGTGATCTCCGCCCCGTACTGGAATCCCAGCGGGCCGGAGGCGAGAAGGAAGGCGCCGAGGATAAAGGCCGAGATAAGTAGGAGGGGATAGCTTGTGGCGAAGGTGATTCCAATGAGGCCGGGAATCGCACCTCCGAGGGCCAGCAGAATGAAAGGGATCCTCCTCTGCAGGCGGTCGGAGAAGGGAGGGATGACGACTGCGCCGACGATTCCGCCGATCACCATGAGCCCGCCGATCAGGCCCGCCTGCTCGATCGAGAATCCGCGCGGACGCACGATGTCTTCGATCCAGGTCGTGACGGCGTTGAACAATCCCAGTCCGATAAAAAAGAGAACGAACAAAAGGATGAATTGACGATTCCGAAATACGCTCTTCAATCCGTCAAAGACGAGTGACCGTTCTTCGGGCCCCACAGGCTCCGGCGGGCGTTCCCTGGCAAGGACGGCAAAGACCGCTATGATCGCCATCGAGACTGCGCCGTAGATCATCAGTGCTGTCGGGATGCTCGATCGTTGTACGAGCATCGGGGTGACGGCGAGGCCGGTGAAGATGCCGGCGTAAATCGCGAGCGATCCGAGCCCGGCGGCGGTCGCCCGTTCACGCATCGGAAACCAGCGGCCGGCGATCTTGGTGATCGCGTTGAGAATAAAGGGCTGACCGACGGCGATCCCGATCTGCGAGACGAGAACCCAGGTATAGTCGGCGGCGAAGACGCCGCGTAGAAGGCCGAAGAGTCCTGTCAGCACCACGCCGATACCGACGCCGACACGAATCCCGTAGGTATCGATCACCCATGAGGCCGGGATCGATACCACGATGAACACGATCATGAACACCATGGACAGAAGTCCGATCGCCAGGTCGGAGACACCGTAGAAACCGGCCGCCTCTCCGGTGATCGGGGCGAAGCTGATCCACATGAGCTGGTTGATCGCGACGACCAGCATGAACACGCCGAGCATCACCCAACGGTATTTGAACACTTTCATTGATCCATCCATCATCCCTCCTCTCTCCGGAATCGGTGGAACCGGCGAATCCGGGAGCCCGGCTCCCTGGCGCCCTTGTCCGAATGCCTCATCGCTGTCATAAAACCGGGCACGTCTTTTTTTTGAACCTCAAAGACACCGGATATTTTCCGTCATATCAGCTGATACAGGCTTGAAGTGAAATTATCACGGCCTATATATCCTTGTCAACGCGTTGGCGTTATTCTGGTGGTGGCTATTTGATTCTACAGCAGTTGGAAATCAATCATTTGTAGATGAAATTGTAAATAAGTTGGGTAAAAAGGTTAGATGTAGAGAAATAATAGGAAAGGAAGGTTCATTTGTCTTAAAAAAAACAGAAGTGCTATGAAAAAAAAGAACGTTCTGATATGATTGCCCAAACCCGGAGATAATGAGGAATAAAGAATGTCTTTTCTGAGATCTACCTTCTTTAAAAAATATCTATTGCCGGGCTTTGTCTTCCAGTCGGTCACCATAGCCGGAGGATACGGCACCGGGCGGGAACTGGTGGAATTTTTTCTCAACTACGGACCACTGGGTGGGCTTTTGGGGATGTTGTTGGTCACGACCCTGATGTGGTCAATCATACTGGCCGTATCCTTCGAATTCAGCCGGAAGTTCAAAGCCTACGATTACCGAACTTTCTTCAAGAAACTGCTCGGGCCTTTCTGGTTCCTGTTCGAGATCATCTATGCCGTACAGATATTTCTCGTGCTTGCCGTCATCGGATCGGCTGCCGGAATCATTCTGAGGGATAACTTCGGAGTCCCCTACATGGTCGGCGTTCTCATCATATTGGCGGCCGTGGGCTTTTTGACCTTCAAAGGAAAGGGCCTTATCGAAAACTTCCTCTCTGTGTGGTCCATTATCCTTTATCTCGTCTACGCCGCCTTTTTTGTGGTTGCCCTTATTAAATTCGGCCCTCTCATTCAAAATAATTTCGCATCCGGAATCATTCTTCCGAAATGGGCGTTGGGAGGATTCAAATACGCTCTCTACAACTTAGGCACTGTGCCCGCGGTCCTTTTTTGCCTGAACCATATCGAATCCAGAAAAGAAGCCATCACAGCAGGAATTTTGGGAGGATTTATCGGAATTATTCCAGGGGCGTTGTTTTTCGTATCTGTTGTCGGTTACTATCCGGGAGTCCTGCCGGAAGAAATCCCCGCTGTCTTCCTGTTGCAGAAGGCCGGAGTTCCGGTGTTGTTGATCGCCTTTCAAATCGTTCTTTTCGGGACGCTGATCGAAACGGGCACAGGATTCATCCACTCTGTGAACGAACGAATCCGATCCACACTTCGGGAAAAAGGGAAGGAACTCTTGCGCTGGCAGCGGCCGTTGGTCGCCGTGATCATGCTGTTGACAGCCTTTGGCATCTCAACTTTCGGGTTGGTCGATCTTATCGCAAAGGGCTATGGGAGTGCCGCCTGGGGGTTTCTGATAGCCTACATTATCCCGATTTTGACATTGGGAATCTACAAACTGGTTAAATCAAGACGCTAAAGCAAATGTTATGTCATCGCGAGGAACGAAGTGATGAAGCGATCTCCGGCAATTGCATCGCTGCGCTCGCAATGACAGAGAAGTCGCAATGACACGTTATATGTATTCGATCGTGGCTTGGGGGTGATCTCGTAAGCCACTCTCACCACATTCGCCAGTTCAGCTGTTATCCTCCGCGAAATTGTCATCAACGTTTCCCAAGATATGGGCGTCGGCTCAGCCTTAGGGCATCCCTGATCTCTTACATCCAATCGTACTATTCAATTCTAAATTACTTTATACGATTTTATTTAAATCAGTATCTGAAACGCTTATAGATTTAGCAAAAATGAGTAGAAATCTCATCAGACTAAAAAATGAAATTCCTATGTTTAACAGCTGTTTACTTTTATGAAATTGGCATGTCCACTCTTATTAACCAAACGAACATTTTCTCTATTCCAAAAAGAATGGATTGATTCTATGAGAAATAAAACCGATAATTTTTTCTCAAGCGTTAAAAATAGGCAATGTTATAATGCATAAACTCTTATCATTAAATGGCCACTAAAAAAAACGATGCGCGTATCATCTGAAATACCAACCGGACCCTCAATAGATATATTCAAAGCATTTATACCACTTACTTGTAATCTCACATTATGATGAATAGCTATAGTTTGATTGTGTAACAAAACAATTTCATTTGGATAGGCAATAGCTCTATTTCCATAACGCAGAAAGATGTTAAATTTAAGATTTTTTGTTGTAGTATTTCTCAGAGTGTAGTCGGCTGTCGCAATAATTTGTTGAGCTTGCCCATCGAACCAATCTTCACCGCAATCTTCTGGAATATTTATACCAGCTGTTCCTCCCTGATTTATTGTCTTAACATTCTGACCATATCTGATAGTAAGTACCGCAGGACTCGTTACTACATCCCCATGATCAATTTGATGATACCAAGTATGATTAAAATTAAAAGTTTTTGAACATACTATTTCACCACTCTGCCTTTCCCAGATCTGAATTTCAACAGTGTTGCTTGTATATGTCAGCGGCTCATTATGATTTAAACTTCCATAGAAAACATCAATTGTACTGGATTGGTCCTTAGCAAATGGAATACCTTGCGATGTACAGCCTGGATAATGAAAATGAATTTTGTCATTACTTGCTTTGTTGGGAACATAGGCAGCAAGACAATACGTTACTGGATGTCCAGCTACCTGAAACGGCCGGGGAAAAGTATAATCAACTCGAAATGTAACTTTACTGGATGTGTTATAAGTAGGATTGATTGCTTTTATTGTGCAAAATGGACGCTTTGCTTGAATTGGCTTGACAGCCAATTTAGGCTTAGTTGCAAAGCATATTTTAATTGTAAAAGAATCACTATTATCAGAGACTGCGTTATCAATAGTTTTGACCTTAACCACATAGGTTCCAGTCTGAATATCCGAAGGGATGGTCCATTGGTAAGTGCCGTTATTGGCTGTGCTATTTGTTATCGTTCTAATTAGTGAGTTTCCATCAGATGAATAAAGTCCCAATTTTACATTGGCATTCATGCTACCTGATTTTGTCCAGGTTATAGTATATTCTTTACCTTTACACCAATTGTTCCCGGAACTAGGTTTAGTAACAGTAATAGTCTGAGAATAAAGCAATCCGACCGATACCAATAAAATAAACCCAACTAAAATAAGTTTTTTCTCCCACATAACTTTTTTTTGCATTTTTGTCCTCATTTTCACCTCCTCCAAAAAAAAATGTATACTTCATTCTTAAAATTGTCAAGAAGTAATTCTAATAATTTTTGATACTAGATTACACTCTAAGGACCGAGGACTAGCAATGCTATTTTATTCATAATAAAAAAGACAAACTCACAGTTAGGGCCTATCGTTTAAGCCCTTTTAGCTAGCAATAATGAAAAAAAATAAAGAAAAATGCCCGCCTGCCGTTTCTATCGGCAATTTTGGGAATTAATCAGTAATTTTATGATAATCTTTTTTATCTGATTATTTAGGACACGAATTCAGAAACGGGGTGAATCACTGCCTTAAAATAAATGTGTTATTCCGTTCATTAGATTCATCAACCACGTCCCCGTAGTCAACCGTAATTTTAGTGTCTTCAGTATAATCCCATGGAAATTGTATCTGGGTGCTCCCATGTTGATTTATGTAATCTATATCATTCTGACTGAGCCCCAGCACTTGCGCACGCTTCCACAAAGCATAAATTTGAACACTCAAGTTGTGCGGATCATTTAATGAAATATCAGAATGTTTCCAATTTTCATTCTTTATTATAAATCTCAACCAACGTATACTGCTACCGCTATCAGACTCAATTCTTACATCAGACAAAGTCAAATCAGGCTTCCCAATTAAGATTTTAATAGGTGCAAGAGGTAAAAGATGAAATCCGGGCTTCAGCAGTGTAAAGGAATTTTGGCTCTGATATGTATACTGCATATTCAAAGTTGTGATTCTGATTTTGTAGCCAGAACCCGGTGTTGCCATACCACCCTCATACTTACCCGCTTTCCACGTAATAGCTGCATCACCACTATATATATCCAATACCGAGAAACTTGTCCCTATTTTTGTTCCATTCTTTAATAGGTCTATTCTCATTTTTTTACTGGAATCAAATCCTATAGATCTCCATCCTATAGTTTTATCCGATCCGATAGCCCATCTCTCTCCCCCCTTAGGAGTTCTTATATCGATGTTTTGAGTCCAAATGAAGGAGTTGTTTCCTTCATTTGATTCGCTAACCAAGTTGTTATAATCGACCCATACTACAATATTATTAGAACCCGTATCTTCCCAAAGAGGACGAAAATCAACCAACCCTTGGGTGTTGAGTTCCACAATCTCGTTATTGTCGAAATATATGATCTGTTCATTACCTTCAACAAGGCGATACAGTCGCACACATAACCGATTGGCTAGGCTCGGGTCTATTTTGGCAGAAGGACTCGTCCAATTCATATTCTTTATTCTAAAAAATAAGTGATGTTTTTGATCAGCCAAAATAACCATAAACACATTTGTAACAACCAAGTCAGGGAGCACATCAGGATTCAGCAAACCTTGTTTAGAAGGTTGCTCCGGCTTTATATTTTTGGGACAATTTAGTGTTTTGATTGTTAAATCATTATATACCGGTCTTTTTTCTAACTTTGGTTTTAAGATTTTCTGTTGGGACTTTTGCTGTGAATTAACTAAACCTGTAAATATTATAAATATAAAAAGTAAAATAATAAGAACTCTTTTTTTCTTCATTTTTACCTCCATTGATAATATAAAAAGAAACATAAAAAATATCAACAAACAATAAGATAAGAAGTTCCTTTTTGTTTCTTTATCTTACTGATGGTGTTCAAATGATTACAGTGGATTTTCGCTCTATTATACTGAAATTAATGAAGTTAGACGAGCTGAATATGGCAGCTGAGGAAAGAGTTGAATATATATGAAAGTCGAAACACTATGATTTCGAAGTTTATTCTTTATCCCCATTATCCTGTAATTTTTACTGACATTCTCTTTTTATTTTGCATTCTTCCTTGACAGAATATTTTTATTTCCTTTAATATTGTTTAGAAGTTGAAAGAGTCTAGATTTAGCAAAAATGAGTAGAAATTTCATCAGACCAAAAAATGAAATTCCTATGTTTCTGGACATCGCCGCAGATACTGTGACGGCCTTGGATATGAAATTGGAAGTTGAGAAGGATGATATCATCGTTTAACCTGGATTATTCACGAGCCGAGATCCACCCCCCATCCTAGCATTAATGGATGAGAGGCGTGACCCAGGTAGCTGTGGTTGTCCACCGCAAATGGGTCACAACGAAGCAGATGCAGTAAGATCGGTTCGTCCGAAGGGTAAAAAAAGCATCGGTATTTTTTATGAATTGTTCAGGCTAATAAGGTTAACTGGAGGTATCATGGTGAAAAAAGAATTTATTTTATTTATTGTTATTTGTCTATTCATGTTTTTGATAGCAACGGAAATTTCTTATGGCCAAGAAAAACTCAAGGTTTATATTTCCGTGGATATCGAGGGGATTGCAGGTGTGGTAAATGGGGATCAGACATCCTCATCCGGGAACGATTACGGCATAGCCCGGAAGTGGATGACCCAGGAAGTCAATGCAGCCATTCGGGGAGCTTTACGAGCGGGAGCCACCGAGATCGTGGTTAACGATTCTCATGGATCCATGCGGAACATCATCATATCGGAGCTCAATCCTGAAGCCTATCTCATAACAGGTTCTCCCAAACCATTGAGCATGATGCAGGGGATCGATGATACGTATGATGCGATTTTTTTGATCGGGTACCACGCACGTGCCGGGTCCAAGGATGGCGTTTTGGATCATACTTATTCTTCAATGTCCGTCTTTTCAATAAAAGTAAACGGAATGGAATTGGGAGAAGCAGAACAGAATGCATTGATCGCCGGGTGTTATGATGTGCCGATCGTGTTGGTGACGGGCGATCAAATCGTTTGCGGCCAGGTGAAAAAATCGCTGGGGGAAGAAGTCGAAACAGCCGTAGTCAAAGAAGGCATAGGAAGGCACGCAGCAAAATCCTTAACGCCAAAAGCGGCGCAAGCACTGATCGAGGAAAAAGCCAAGATTGCACTGGAAAACAGGAAACGCATCAAACCTCTTAAGTTCCAGCCTCCGTATCGTTTTGAATTGACCTATCTTCGTTCCTACATGGCAGATGCTGGCGAGCTTATCCCTCAGGTCAAACGCACGGGGCCGCGAACCGTCATGTTTGAGACCAATGATTATATCGAGGGATATAAATTGTTCTGCGCATTGATAGGCCTGGCTCGTTGATCAAAGGGCAAACTGAAGAAACCCACACTTAAGGATGTTCTGAAAGCCAGAAGTTTGATCAAGGATTACCTTCCGCGGACTCCTCTATATTCCTATCCCCAAGTCAATCAACTGTTGGATGCAAGGGTGTATATCAAGCATGAGAATCACCTGCCAACCGGGGTGTTTAGAACAAGAGGAGGCATAAATCTCATACACAATCTGAACCGGAAACAAAGGGATAGAGGGGTGGTAACCGTTTCCACTGGAAACCACGCCCTGTCGATCGTGTATGCATCCAATCTGTTTAACGTTCCTGTCACTGTTGTGATGCCCGAGAAGTCCAATCCGACCAAGGTCAAAGCTATCAAGAGCATGGGTGCTCAAATCGTTTTTTTTGGCAGGATTTTTGATGAATCCAGGGATTATGCCGAAAAGTTGGCAGGGGAGAGACGTGCCTGATTCATCCTTCCGGCGAATGAACCGGATTTAATCGCGGGAGTCGGAACATACGCCCTGGAAATTTTCGAGGAAGTCCCCCTTAACCTGGATCTGATAATTGTTCCTGTGGGGGGAGGGAGTGGCATCTCTGGTTGTTGTATTGTCAAGGAAGCGGTAGACGCAAAACGCATCATTGGTCATCCAGCTTATGACTTCGAAGTTTATTCTTTATCCCCATTATCCTGTAATTTTTACTGACATTCTCTTTTTATTTTGCATTCTTCCTTGACAGGATATTTTTATTTCCTTTAATATTGTTTAGAAGTGGAAAGAGTCTAGATTTAGCAAAAATGAGTAGAAATTTCATCAGACCAAAAAATGAAATTCTTATGTTTATCCGGCTGAAAGATTACGCCTATGGAGTGACAATCAGAGATCAAATAAAAAGGCTGACAGGAAGAGAGTATTTGTATAGCACGCTTTACACAACTACCGGAGGGATAAATACGGCCGTATGCAGGCCTATCTTTGGTTGTGGATGCAGATATTCAAATCCATTCCCGCCTTTCTGAAATTTATACGACCTGGACTTTTATCATGTTAAAAAATTTCCTAAAGATAGCTTTCAGGATTCTGAGAAAAAACCATGTTTACTCATTTATCAATGTATTCGGCCTCGCTCTGGGCATAGCCAGTTGCATTTTAATCTATCTGTATGTGCAGAATGAATTAAGCTATGACAAATTTCACCATAACAGGGAAAGCCTCTATCGGGTGTACATCACCGAGGATCCTCCTGAACGTGATGCCTTTTCATACGTTGAAGCTCCTTGGAACCTTGCGGAAGCATTGGAAACTTCTTTTCCTGAAATAAAGCGAGCCGTTCGTTTGGTTATACGGTCGGATGTCATTCGTTATGAAGATAAGAGTTACACACAGCGCTACCATCTTGTGGATCCGGATTTGCCATCCGGATTCGAAGGAACCAGTGATCCGTTATACTCTTATATTTTAATGGTTATAGCGATTCTCATACTCGGTGTGGCCTGTGTCAATTTTATGACATTATCGGTGGGACGTGCTGCCACTCGAACCAGAGAGGTTGGTGTCCGGAAGGTCCTGGGCGCTTTGAAATCTCAACTAATCGTGCAATTTCTGGGGGAAGCGGCTCTCATGAGTGTGTCTGCTCTTTTTGTTGGTGTATTACTCGTCCATCTGTTTCTTCCTTCCTTTAATGCAATGATCAAGAAGGATCTTTTTTTCTCTTACAATTTCTGGACATTTGCGTTTATGCTCGCTCTCATGCTGTTCGTGGCAGGCATCGCGGGGAGCTATCCCGCTATTTTTCTTTCTCGATTCCAGGCTGTCGAAATCATGAGCAACAAACCGCGGGCCGCCGGCGTCAATCTGCTGGTTCGCGGTCTTGTTCTGGGGCAATTCGCCCTCTCGATCGGGTTGATCGTATGCACGCTTACAATGCAGGATCAGTTGCGCTTCTTGATCAACAAAGATTTGGGTTTTGATAAAAATCATGTCGTTGTGATCGAAAATCACAGTGCGCAGGATCAGAGTCGCCTGTTAGTGGAGCGCTTCAGAAATTCAGTGAAAACGCGTAAGGAAGTACTCGGCGTTTCCGGTACTTCCGCAGCTTTTGCCCGGGATTGGACGGTGATGGGTTTCAGGTCTGATGATGGTTCATTTAAACAATTTTACCAACTCACAGCGGATTATGATTATCTCGACACTTTAAAAATTGAAATACTGGATGGCCGGAATTTTTCAAAAGAATTCCGAACTGATGAGAGTAAAGCCATCATCGTCAACGAGACACTGGTCGATTATATGAACTGGGATTTTCCGATTGGAAAGAGCCTTCCCGGCAAAAGATTCCCTCCGCACCGTGTCATCGGTGTCGTAAGAGATTTTAACTTCGAATCGCTGCACAATGCCGTCGCCCCGGTCATCATTGTTCTGGATCCCACCACCCTTCTCAGGGGGATCAATGATATTTCCACTTCATATTCACCACGCTTGTTGAATTTTATCAACGTGCGGATAAGGCCAGAAAACATCCAGTCAACCGTTGTGATGCTCAAAAACACTTGGAAAAATATCGCTCCCGGACATCCCTTCCTATTCAGTTTCCTCGATCAGGATGTCCAGCAGCAATACCAAGAGATTCAACGATGGGGTGCGATCGTGAGGTATGCGTCAGTTTTTACCATACTGATTGCATGCCTGGGTCTCTTCGGGCTTGTCACCTTGACTGTCGCCAACCGGACAAAAGAGATCGGCATTCGAAAAATCCTGGGTTCTTCTGTGTCCAGTGTGGTTTTCATGCTTACGTTTGAATTCGGAAAACTTGTGATCTTGGCCAACATTATTGCCTGGCCGATCGCATTTTTTATAATGAGAAAATGGCTGCAAGATTTTGCATTCCGTACCAGCTTGAGTTTGGATAAATTTCTCATATCAGCTGTTGTGGCCTTAACCATCGCCCTAGCGACTGTCAGCTATTATTCCGTGAAGGCGGCACTCTCCGATCCTGTTAAGACCATAAAATATGAGTAGATCCGCAGCTTTCCCGGGATGTTCTTCACCCATAAAACCGCCTACATTTTGATCGCGAAGGGGAATATCCGGATAGAGAGGAGCGATTGGTGACTGACACTAAACGGCAAAAGGATACTTTGTGGTCAGCAGAACAAAACCGGGATAATCTCCCCCCTTTAAGGTCTCCTATAACCTGCGTTCATCGAAAAAAAGCGATATACAAGATTTAAGATCACCCAATAGTTAATCCTAAAGGACGATCTAATCTTTTGTGTCCCACTTGAGAGGCTCATTCATTGCTTTAACCTGCTTCAAACATTGAAACGTAATTAAAGTTGGACTATTATAAGGCTAGCCTACTCTAAATGAAAAATAAAGAATTAGCCGTTATTTTTTTCAGGATTGGTGACGCCTTGGAAATTAAGGGGGAGACAGGATTCAAGGTTATCGCTTACCGAAAAGCTTCCCGTATTCTCGAGGATCTAACAGAGGATATTGAAGACATCTCTAAAGAAAAAAAACTTCAAGAAATCCCTGGAATCGGAAGTGGAATTGCAAAGAAAATTGAAGAGTACCTCAATACTGGCCATATGAAAAAATTCGATGAGGCTCTCTCAGATATTCCGGAAGGCCTGCTTGAGCTTTTAAATATCCAGAACTTGGGAGGAAAAACTGTCCATCTGGCTTACAGGGAGCTTGGAGTGAAAAACATTGAAGATCTCAAAAGAGTTATTGAAAATGGGTCGCTCGCACGCTTATCCGGCCTTGGGGAAAAAAAGGTGGAGAACATCAAAAAAGGCATTAAAATCTATGAACATGCCCAAGAGCGCATCAATATTTTTGAAGCTGCAAACATAGTGGAAGAGGTGATCGATTATCTTAAAGAAGCTCCTCACATCGGTCGAATATCTTCTGCAGGTTCACTCCGCCGAATGAAGGAGACAGTGGGAGATATCGATATTCTTACAACTGGCAAAGACGGTGCAAAAATCATCGATTACTTCACTCAATTTCCCTTGGTGACTCAAATTCTTGCCAGGGGAAAGACAAAAGGGTCGGTTATGATAAGCGCTGAAAAAGGGGAACGCCAGGTTGATTTGAGGATTGTGGATGAATCAGAATATGGGTCTGCACTTCAGTATTTTACAGGCTCGAAAGCCCATAACATTAAACTGAGGTCCCTGGCCAAAGATATGGGACTGAAGATTTCAGAATACGGTGTTTTCAGGGGTGAGAAAAGAATTGCAGGGTTCAATGAGGAAGAAGTCTACAGGGCTCTCAACCTGGCTTTCATTCCGCCGGAATTAAGAGAAGACAGAGGCGAGATTGAACTGGCCTTGAAAAACAATCTTCCAAGGATAGTGGAATCCAATGATATAAAAGGGGACCTTCATGTCCATTCTCAATACAGCGATGGCAGTCTCTCTATTGAGGAGATTGCTGCATCCGCGAAAGGCCTGGGCTATAAATATATCGCTGTGTGTGATCATTCACAGTCGGTGAAATATGCCAATGGTTTGAGTCCAGAGCGTCTTAGGACCCAGATAGATGAGATCGACAGGATCAACAGGCATCTTAGGGGCATAAAGATCCTAAAAGGAACAGAAGTGGACATTCTCAAGGATGGTAGGCTG
>Ga0268276_1000619_pt1 | contig 40179 bp, 40 predicted proteins | sample saktaG_4_FD_190145 | JGI IMG/M metagenome (GOLD analysis project Ga0268276, IMG submission 190145) | Saline water microbial communities from Sakinaw Lake, British Columbia, Canada - sak_2010_1_5_45m | ecosystem: Environmental > Aquatic > Non-marine Saline and Alkaline > Saline ...
AAATAGCTGTATCCGAAACCTTAAAGTCGTTTTTCCTAAACAGCCACTGATAAATTTCAACTTGCCTCTTATAGCCATCCTGCCAGTCAGCATCAAGAGAAACCTCGCCCGCTTTAGCAGTAGCCTTGTAATCAACTACGATCAGCTCACCGTTCTTATTCACCCAAACGTCATCAACAGCACCCATAATGATTAAATTAGTGGCTTCATGAAAAGTCCAAATTCCCTTACGATAATCACGCCAATCTTCAATTTCCTTGTGGGCAAAGGGAATGGCATCAATCTTGTATTCTTGCATTAAAGGGTGCTTTGAGCCCTTAACTCTATGAACGTCAAACTCTTTTTTTAAAAGCTTGTCAACGGCGCTATTTAAAGTAAAAGGAAATCCGGGCGGCCGGGCAGTGCCTAATCTGCGATCCAGATAAAAACATCTGGGGCATTGCAAAAATAAATCAATTTTAGAGCGGCTCAACTTAAAAGGCTCCTGGCTCAAAGGATTGAAAAGACTATAAGTTCTTTTGGCTTTGTAGAAATTAGACATTTGACTAATTTAGTTTACCTTAAAATCACAGATTTTAAAAGACTTGGGCCGTAAATATAGAAATCTCCGTACTCTTGCTTTGCCAGCAATTTTGACTCAGGCCTGCTTTTTGAGAGCAAAGTTCGGCTAAGAACTTTTCCAGATCCCAATTATTCTCAAAAGCTACCTGGGGCAGAAAAACCCCAGAACTTTTACCATTACTAATAACCACGCCGTGTTTGCCAAGCTCAATATCTTTAAGGCTATTTATTCTTTCAGGCTCGCTTAAAACAGAAATCTCATATTCAAGCTTTGGCAGCTCTTCTTTGGTAACCGGATCAAAGCGGCTATCTTGACTGGCGGCGGCAATCGCCATTTCAGAAACAATCTGATAGAGGGACAATTCGGTCGGCAAAACATTGCCAATACAGCCACGCAATCCTTTTTCATTCTTTAAAGTCACAAAAGCTCCTTTTTTCTCGTTTAAAATGTTTTCTTTAATATTAAATTCTGGCGTCTTCCCACTTTTAACAAAATATTCAACTGACTGCTTGGCTACTCTTAAAAGCTTTTCTTGTTCATCCTGATTAAGTAGGCTTCCTCTCCTATCGCCAAAAAAACCAATGGCTGCATAGCCAACCACCCTTGATTCATCGCCGCCAGTGGCTTGTCCGGAATTAGTATATTTTAAAAGCTTGATTTCGGTTCCGCCCAACTCCTTTTCAATTGTCATGACGGTTTTTATCGAATCTAAACCACAGGCGATTGTGCTTAAATTAACAATCTTTTTACTTTCAAGCTCTTTAATTCCAACCTCGAGATCCTCAACCTTTCCTGTTAAAATATTTTCAACAGTTTTACCGTCGGCAATCATTGCGTCCTCGAGAGAAGGATAATGAGACAAGTCGGAGCTGGCAATAATTAAAACGTTTTCGCCCTTAATATTCTTTAAAATTGCTTGAGAAAGAACTTGCCAATCTGTTTTCATTCCATTGCCAAAAAGAATTGGCACGATTTTAAAATTCTCTAAAACCATTTGCAGAAAAGGCAACTGAACTTCAATAGAATGCTCGTCTTGATGAGTCGATTCTCTGAAAATAATCCTGTCATTCTCAGCCATGATTTTTTCAGCTAGCTCGCTATTGATTTCAACTTTACCCAAAGGTGTTTCGAAATACCCCTGGGGAAAAATTGAAATACCGGGAAAGTTTTCATGATGGCTGTTGCCAATAATGATAACTGTATCGATATTTTTATTTATTAATTGTTTAAAGCCAAAAGCAGCCACTTCGCCGGAAAATTCATAACTAGCATGTGGCAAAATTAAAGCCTGGATTTCACCCTGCGCCGGTTTTAGAGTCGCCTGATTTAAAGATGCCCTAATTGTCTCTTTTAATTCTTCAACGTCAAGAGGATAAAAACTACCGGCAGCTGAAGCCTTTCTGACTTTTTGAGCGCCATGAAAGGATTCAAAGTTAATTCCCGGAATCTGAGAATAATTTTGACCAAAAGACAATACTAAAATTATTACTAATAGAGAAACGGCAATAACAATTCCGTAATAGAGATATGAATTTTGTTTTTTCTTTTTTTTTCTAGGCATAACTATGCTAATTATGCCATAGCTTATGAAAAATTAACAACTTGCCTTTTGAAATAATATCTGGCAGGATAGAATCAGAAAATTAGTTCTTACTCAATTCAAAAAGGAGATTAATTATGTCAAAGCAAATAGATTTTCTGTGGCTATTTCCTTTCGGAAAGAAAGGAGGGACATTTGAGCTCTTTATCGACCCCCAATTAGTCCTGCAAGAGTCTGACGAACAATACTTTTCTTTGCCTATGGCTCCTTTAAGCGCTGAAGAAATTCAACACTTAAACCGGATAGCCATTCCCTGGTCTCATCTTGGCGATCAAGGTTTAGGCCAAGCCAAAAATTGGAAAGGGAAAAGATTCACCATGGAACCATGCGGTTGCCTATTTACTGCTCAGGAGGTGGTAACTCCCAGTCAAGAAAACAAATACCGTACCGGCCACTGGTGGTACGCCGTCAAAGTTAGGTCATGCTACGGCGTTGATCGAGATTGCCACTACGAGCACCTTCCCATAAATCCCGGGCTTCAATAGCTGGGAAAAACCAAAATCGCGAGACCTCAGGACCTCGCGATTTGTTCTCTAAAAATCCTTAAGCTTGCTAAAGAATTTGAGAAAAAGACGCCAATAATATGAGAAAGTGTCTGAGCTGGAAAGTCCTTGTTTTAATTTACGGAAAACAAAACCAAAAGAGAAAATGCTCCTATAAAGGCTTTTGACTAAATCTAAAACTTCTTGATCTTCCATATTGGTAATTAAAACCGGCTCTTTCATGTCATACTGATCCCAATTCTTAGTTTTCAGCCAACCTTTTTCTTCTGCTTCTTTAAAAAGAGCTGTTCCCGGATAAGGAATAACAATGGTAGCTTGCAAGCTATCAATGTAGCCTTCTTTAAAAAGCCATCTGGTCAGATCAATTGTTTTCTTAGCCTCTAATCTATTTTCCCAGGGATAGCCAACCATGCAAGTAACGTGAGGCCAAAGGCCGGCTTTCTTTGCCATTTGAGTTGCCTTAACAATATCCTTAACTATTTCCCCCTTATTAAGCTTATCTAAAGTTTTCTGATTAGCAGATTCCAAGCCGTAAAGAATGAATTTAAATCCAGCCCTAGCCATTAAGTTATAAGTTTCCTGATCTTTAATGGCATTGGCCCTCATATTGCACCCCAGCCTGATTTTTTTATTATAACCGCGATCAATCATGCCCTGGCAAAATTCTTCCAACCAGGAGCCAATTGGAAAAGTGCCTGTGTCGTCAAAAATTTCCTTAACTCCTAATTTGATTAATTTCTCTATTTCATCAAGAAATTTCTTGGGACTAGTCACCCGCCAAGTTGGAAAAATACTGGTCCATGAACAAAAAGTACAACCACCGTCTTTTCGCCACCAGCAATCCCGACCCGCCATGGTAAAAGTGCCGGGAACTAAAGTAAAGTTTGAATTTTTAAAAGCATATAACCGCCACTTTGTCAGGATCCTGTCGGTCAATGGCAAAGAATCAAGGTCGTGATTTAAAATAAACTTACCCGTGTTTTTTAGATCACCTCCATCTCTAAACCACCAGCCTGGTTCCAATTTTTCCCCTTTGGTTAAGTGATTGGCCAGATTTAAAAGCATAAAGTCATAATCCCCGCCTGTCAGGATATAATCTACACGGCAATTGTCCATTGATTCCTGGGGTAAAGCGGTAACATGATCTCCCATCAAAACAATCTTAATCTTTGGACTTTGTATTTTTATCTCGTTAATAATCTGCCAGTGCTTTTTAACTGTCGGAGTTTTTGTTTCCAAGGCAATAATATCGGGCTTTTGGGCGAGAATCCTTTTTTTCCAATCTTGATATGATAAATTTTCATTAATAGCGTCATCCCAAAAAACATCAAAACCTTCTTGTTTTAAGAGCGTTGCCGCCGAAGCCAAAACAACCGGAAAAGCAGTCCAGGGACTCTTGGCCCACTGAAACTGCCTATTCTGACCGAGCAAAGGAATCCCCTTTTTAGATTCTAAGGGCGGATAAGAAATAAAAAATTTTAACAAATTTGCAGACATATTCTATTATCAACAATTTTCATAGATTCATTCTATCATCTTTATTCCTCCAAAACAAAACTCCCGCTTTTGCAGGAGTGATTAATGTACAGTTTCTGGCTGCCCAAAAGGCTTAACCCTATCCTTCTACAGGACTCGGGTTGCAGATCATTGCGCTTGGCGTAACGCAATCCTCTCGTTTTTAGTATTTTTACTATTGGGGTTCAAACACACCTCACCAATAGCATAACTCACCTTGTCGGACACGCCGGACAAGGAGCTAATTAAGTTTTTTAGCTTTTTGATCCGGCACACCAGAATATAAAGAATATACCATAAACCGAAAAGATACGCAAGTCTTGTATAAAACCCGGATCTGAATGATAATTATAAAATGAATAAAAAGAAGATTCTTTCAGAATCTACAGACATATTAAATTTCTTTAAAGAATAGAATGAAGATTCTTTCAGAATCTACAGACATATTAAATTTCTTTAAAGAATAGAATGAAGATTCTTTCAGAATCTACAGACATATTTAAAATTAAGGAATAAAATGAAAACAATCAGCGTTATTATCGCCACATTAAATAGCGGTCAGATTCTGGACAATTGTTTGGCTAGCGTCAGAAATCAGAATTACGATCAATCAATGATTGAAATTATCATTGCTGACGGCGGTTCAACCGACAATACTTTAGAAATCGCTAAAAAATATCAAGCCGAAGTAATTCCAGAAAACACAAAAAGTCCTGAAGCGGCCAAAGGAGTTGCTTTGAGAGAATCTCGAAACGAAATAATCTTAGGTATTGACGACGACAATATTCTACCTGATAAAAACTGGCTTCTAAAAATGGTTTCAATAATGGAAAAAGAACCTCAAGTTATTGGCTGTTATCCCTGGAGATATGCCTACAGAAAAAAAGATAAGCTTTTAAACCGTTACTTCTCTTTATTTGGCGTTAATGATCCGGTTGCTTGGTTCCTGGGCAAGGCTGATAGACAGTCATATTTAAATTCCGACTGGAAACTTTCGGGGCAAATCCAGGACAAGGGAGACTATTTCTTGGTTAAGTTTAATCTAGATAATCTGCCAACTGTTGGCGCCAATGGCTTTCTAATCAGAAGAAGTTTTTTGGAAAAAGCTAAAGTTAATCCTGAGGACTTCTTTCATATTGATGTTAACGTTGATCTTGTCAGCCAGGGCTTTAACCAATATGTGGTTGTTAAAAACGACATTGTCCATGCCAGCGGTGAAAGCTTTTTCAAATACCTTAAAAAAAGGAAAAGGTACATGGAAAACCTTTATCTCCAAGACTTTTCAAAAAGGCGCTACCTGATCTACAACCCCAGAAAAGATAAAATAAAAATTATCCTTTATTCTCTATATTCTTTAACCCTAGTATTGCCATTCGCTAAGGCCTTAAGGGGATACATAAAAATTAAAGACCCGGCCTGGTTTTTGCATCCGATTGTTTGTTTTCTTATCTTTTGGATTTATTTTGCAGCCGTCGTCAAAAATAAATTCTTTAAAGCTGTTTAGTATTGTATCAATAAATCCACGTGTGATTTGTTCGGAAAAGCTAATCAATTAATCTTGGCAAATACCACTCAATCCCGTCCTGATAAGGGAAATTGCATTGTTGGCACATTAACGGCAGTTTTTCTTTAGAAAACTCAAGATGACGAGATCTAAATTTCTTTAATATCGGGCTTTTTCTGATCTGTTCAAAAGAGTTTTCCATAATATTACCTAAAATAACACCTGATTCATAATCCCTACAACAAATAACAAAATTGCCCTCAGCGTCGATCATTAGGGTGTGCCAAAGTGACCGGCAGGGATAAGTTTTAGTCGAGGACTCAAAACCAGGGTCAATCTTCATTCCCCCGCCCCATTGATGAGCTAAAGAAACTGTTACCGAATCAACCTTAGTTGACCAGTTTTTAAGATGTTTTTTTATATCCTGTTGGTTTTCTTCAACTAGAATCGAAGAGATAAAAACCCTAGGAATGTTTTTGCGAATTTTAAGCAAATTATCAATATTTTCCTTGGTTTTATTAAAATTCAATCCCATCACTTTTGAATAATGTTCTGCAGTGGCGCCGTTAAAACTGATATTAATTTCATCAACTTTAAGATTCACCAATTGTTGGCTAATTTCAGGAGTCAAAAGCGAAGCATTAGTATAAAGCCTAACCTTGGTTTTTATATCTTTAAAAGCCTTAATCCTGGCAACAATATCTGAATCAGCCAAAGGCTCTCCCAAACCACTAAAAAATACTTTGTTTATGGGCAATTTTTCTTCCTTAACTCTGGAAATAATTTTTTCAAAAACCTCTCGGCTCATAACTGATTTTGTTCTCTTCATTGTTGAATGAGGACACATTACACATCTGGCATTGCAAACACTGCTGGTTTCAATCACAAGATTAATGGGGTTTTTAAGATCTTTTTTAATTTGGCTTTTAATTTTCAGCCTGGTCAAATAAACATAAGCCTTAGAATTACTAATCTTCTTGACCCAGCCTCTTAACCAGGGCTGTGATGAATAAAGAGTTTTAGCCCAACGAATGAGTCTGTTAATCATAATTTTGCTTAATATGTCATACTATATTTTCTGAATGGTTTAGTCTATACGGTCGATCATTTATGTATAACAACTAGCAAGTTAGTGTATCATTTATGTTATACTAACATAATGACTGAACAAAAAACGAAATTATCAATCGCTATCTGCACCTTTAACCGCGCCCAAAGTCTTAAAGAATGCCTGCAATCCTTAACCGAACAAAGCTTTACTAACCTTGAAGTAATAATTGTTGACAGCAATTCTACTGATCAAACCTCAGTGGTAATTGATGATTACTCCTCAATATTAAAAATCAAGAAAGTAACTGATGCCGGGCAAGGTTTAGCCCAGGCCAGAGATTTGGGTTGGCGGCAAGCCAATGGCGAACTCGTTGCCTGGATTGACGACGACATTGTTGTTTCAAAAGATTGGGCTAAAGCCATTGTCTCAATTCTAGACAATAATCAAGATATTGCCGGCGTCAGCGGTCCGACAATTATCAATGAACAACTTCTTAAAAATCGGGATGTTTTCTTTTTCTATAATAAAAAGGGGTTAGCTGGTCTTTTGGGAAAATTCTGGAACATGTTTTTCCTTGAGAATCAAATGTATGAACCAGGCAAGCTATTTAAGAGCGGCGCCTGGTCCCCCGGTTCAAACTTCAGCCAAAGTCTCGAGATTCAGGGCTTAAAAGAAGTTGATTACCTCGAAGCTTGCAATATGACTTTAAGGCGGAATCTAATTGAAAAGGTTAACGGTTTTGACCTCAGCTATACCAAAGTGGCAGAATGGTCAGAGCTGGATTTGGCTATCAGGATCAAAAACCTTGGTCACCGTCTAGTTTTTAGCTCAATAGTTAAAGTTAATCATAATATCTCAATAGCTGGAGTTTATTCAAAAAGAACTAATGCAAAACAAAGAATGGAAAACTTCCTTAAATTCTACTTTACCCATATCTTTAAATTACAGTTTAGCTATCTTTTTAAATTTTTATCATATCTTTTATTCTTAAATATGTTCTGGATCTATAAAGCCATAACCACCAGAAACCCTGATTGGCTGAGCGGTTGGATCGGAACAGTTACCGGTATCTTGAAATTAATCAGGAAAAAATAGAAAACGTAAAAAGAATAAAATGGAGATTCTTTCAGAATCTACAGACATATTTACGAGTAATGTATAAAATGAAGATCAGTATTAATACAAGGTTATTACGGGAAAAATATCATACCGGGATTCAATCCTATATCTCTAATTTATATGAATCCGTAAAGCTTATTGATAAAAACAATGAATATATTTTTCTGAAAGGACAATCTGAAAATAATCGGCTGACAAACGCCATTTATAATAATTTTTTAGTCAGAAACGAAATTAAGAAAGCCAAGGCAGATATCTTTCACGCCACTAACTCAATCCTTCCCCTGGGGCCAAAAGTCTGCCACTATGTCTCCACTATTTATGATATGGGTTTTAAAAGCATTCCCCGCTGGAGTCCGAAGACAGAGCTTGCTTATTATGATTTTGCTTTTAAAAACATTGTACAAAAAGCTGACTTAATTGTGGCTATTTCCTCTTTTACTAAAAATGAAATTAAAAAATACTATAAAATCGATGAATCAAGGCTAGCAGTTGTTCCTTTGGGAATAGATAATTTTTACCTTAAAAAAGAAACTGACAGCTATTTAGATGAGATAAGGAATAAGTATAATTTGGTAAACCAAAAAACTATTTTCATAAACAGCGCTCATTCAAATCGTAAAAACACTGATTCAATCATCAAGGTTTTTACTGAAAATCATGACTATTTTAAAGATAAATGCCTGGTAATCTGCGGAGCGGTCGGTAAAACCACTTTCCAAAACCTCCTCAGCTCCAGAGATAATAACATTATTTTAACCGGATATGTCCCTAAAAAGGAATTAAGGGCTCTTTACCAGATTGTTGATGTTTTTATTTATCCTTCTTTATACGAAGGTTTTGGCTTACCGCTTTTAGAAGCCATGGCCTCTAACTGCCCTATCCTGGCTTCGAATATCCCTCCGGTTAGAGAAATTATCAGCAATAAGGATCTTTTATTTGATCCCCTGGATTTAAAAGAGATTTATGAAAAAATAAAGAATTGCTTGAATCTTGAAGTCGAAGAAAAACATGCCCTGCTTGATTCATATAAAAGTATTTTAGAAAGATTTACCTGGTCAAGAGCCGCCGAAAAGATGATAAATATTTTCAACTTGTTTTAAAAAATGATTCTCAAGGAAAAATCTTTAATTAAAAAATACCTTTATCGGCTAGGCCCCGATATAATTAATCGGATCAACCGGGCTGATAAATTAGCTGATCTTGGTTGTGGCCAGGGTCAACTGCTTGAACTGCTTAATCAAGAATTTGCTAAAAACAAGAAAAACCTTTACGGCTTTGACATTTCATCAAGCTTTATTAATAAAAGCAAAAAATCTTTTAATAATGTTTTTTGCTTAGACCTTAATGAAAATAAACTGCCTTTCCAAGATTTTGATATTATTTTTGCTCTTGATATAATTGAGCATCTTGAGTTCCCTCTGGGATTTTTAAAAAATACAGCTCTGGTAATTAAACCCAATGGCCTAATTATTATTTCAACCCCGAATACCGGATCTTTGTCTTATTTGCTCCAAGGCAAAAACTGGTATGCTTTTAAGGACAAAACCCACTTGCATTTTTATAACCGGAGACAATTAAATAATCTTCTTAAAACAGCTGGCTTTAAAACAATAAACCTTAAAACTGTTTCCAGCACAAAACATTCTTTTTACAATAAGATAATTTCAATTCTCGGTTTGGGCGGACAAATTCTCTTGGCTGCAGAAAAAATACAATGAAAACTATCTGTGTTTACAATATTGGCGTCGGCAATACTGATCTTCTGGCAAAAAAGATCTCTTTTTGGCAAGATCAGGATATTAAAGTTAAAATGGTCTGCCCTTTTTTTCTTGTCAGTGATTTTAAAAGACTGGTACAAAAAGTTGAATATATTAGTATCCCCTTTTGCAAGAATCCTAAAAGTAAATTAGCTCTGATACCAGAACTGCTCAAGCGTTCTTTCTTAGTAATTTTCTACCTTCCTAAGATAATTAAAAACACTGACGTTATTTATTCTATTTCCTCAGTTTTAGACGAACTTTTACTGCCCTTTTTTATAAGAATCTTTAATAAAAGAATTGTTTGGACGGCTTTATTTGAAAACCAAGTTATTTTCAGAAAACCCGGGAATCTACTTATCCGGGGCCTATCTTTCACTTTTTACAAGATAAGTCTATTACTCTTGAAAAGAACTGACAAAATCTTTGTCATCTCTGAAGATTTAAAAACCTTCCTTATTAAACAAAATTTTGAAGAAAAAAAATTGATCTTAACAGGAAACGCCATTGATAAAGATCATATAAAAATAGCTTTGACCCACAAGCAAGACTGGGCCGATGCTTTGTTCTTGGGAAGAATCAGCCAAAATAAAGGAATTTTTGACCTGATTGATATTTGTCAAAAAGTAAAAGAAAAATATCCGAACTTCACCTTATGGATTGTCGGCTCTGGCGACCAAAATACTGAAAATGAATTTAAAAAAGCAATTGACATTTTTTCTTTAAACAAAAATATCAGGCTTTTTGGTTATGTCTCCGGCCTCCAAAAATTTTTGTTTCTAACCGGCTGTAAAGTTTTTGTTTTTCCAAGTTATCAAGAAAGTTTTGGCGTTGCCCTGTTAGAAGCCGTGGCTAGTGGCCGCAAAGCTATTGCTTATGACCTGCCTGCTTATAAACAAATCTATCTTAATAACGAGATTATAACCGTCCCGGCTGGCGATACCGATGCTTTTTCAAAAAAATTGATTGAGATTTTAGACAAGAAAGATTTTAATAATCCGATCGGTTCAATTCTTTTGAATTCAGAAAAATATAGCTATGAAAGAATCGCCAAGCTTGAATCAGACAACTTCGAAAAATAAACTTCTCTTTATTAACAAATTAACAATTAAAATTATTTAATAAAAAATGGATTTAAAAAGTTTCTTTTCTAAAATTGAAAGATATAAGATACCGGCGACAATCTTATTTCGCAGCATCGAACTTAAGCTTTTAAAACAAAGGCTTAATTATCTTTTTGAATCCCATGGACCAATTCTTGATCTTGGTTGTGGCGAAGGCACGGCAACTTCAACAATTTTTGAAAAGCCAATTGATTATGGCTTAGATATTGATGAACTTACAATTAAACAGGCTGAGAAAAGCGGTATTTACAAAAAAGTTATTCTTGCTGATGCCGGAAAAATTCCCTTGCCAAATAATTCCCTAGGACTAATATTTTGTAATTGTTCTCTTGAACATATGGAAAATCTTGATTCTGTTTTAAAAGATGTTTCCAGAACCCTTGTTAATGATGGTCTGTTTGTTTTCACCACTCCAAGCCATAATTTTAAAAACTATAGTCTCCTCGGCTCACTAAACTTAAACTCACTAGCAAAAATCTATGGAAACTTCAGAGATAAAAGGCAGCATCATTATCACAGCCACTCTCTTGAAAATTGGTCTTTAATTCTAGAAAAATTCAACTTAAAAGTAACTGACGGTTATTATTACCTTGATAAAAGAGTTTTGGAATTCTGGGACCTTTTATTGCTTCTGTATTTCCCCTTTTCACTGCTGATAAAACTGAATCCAAAATTCGAAACTCTAGTTGATAAGACTTATTCTGGTTTTATCTATAAGATATTCTTCAGGAATAAAATATATCAAGAATTTCTTAATTCAAAAGTTAGTGGGCCAGACGGAGGCGCTGTTTGCGTCATAGCTAAAAATGAACTTAAATAAGAAACAACGAAAATATCTCAGGAAATACCTTGACAAAAAAACTGTTGAAGAAGTTGCTTTTGATTTGAAAATTCCTGTAGAAGAAATAACAAAATATCTTAGCCAAGGGCATAAGAATTCTCTTCAAAACTCTTTAGAAAAAAAGATTTTAGATTTTAATTTTTGGGAGTGGCTTTATAAAAACCGCCTGATAATTATTCTTTTAATCAGCTTGGCATTCTTGGCATATTTTAATTCCATTGATAATAGCTTTGTTTCTGATGATATTGCCGCCATACCTCAAAATGAAAACTTAAATAATTTTGGTTATGTCACGGCTAATCCTCAAGCTTTTACTAGAAATCTGCTCTATTATTCGATTAATAAGGTCTGGGGTTTAAATCCCGCCCCCTATAGGTTAATCGGTATTTTATCGCATCTGGGAACGGTTTTAGTCGGCTATCTTTTAATATGGATCGTGGTTGACCCAATCAGCGCCGTCATCTCAGCCTGCTTATTTGCCGTCCACCCAATCCTAATTGAAGGAGTGGCTTGGATATCTGGAGGCCTTTATGCTCAATACAGCTTTTTTATAATCTTGGCTATTTTGTTTTATATTTTTTCAATTAAGAATAAAAGGTTTTACTTGTTTTCTTTAACCAGCATGGTTATGGCGTTATTCCTTTCAGAAAAAGCAATTGTTTTTCCTTTCATTCTTTTGGCCTTTTTTATCTTTTTTAAAGATACTTTTAAAAATTGGAAGAAATTGATTGCCCCCTTTGTCATTAGCAGTATTTGGGGTCTTTTTTATCTTTTTGCCATTCCCAAAAGAATAGTAGCTTTGCAAACACAAAGCCCCCAACCAACCGGAGATATGAATCCCCTCTTACAGATTCCGATTGCCATCAGCTCTTACTTAAAGCTTATCTTTTGGCCCGATAAACTAACTCTTTATCACTCAGAAATGGTTTTTTCAATCGGCCAATACCTGATTTCGTTATTCATTTTAGCTTTAATATTCATAATTATTTTTGTTTCTTTTAAGAAAAGATCTTTAATCTTTTTTTGGCTATCTCTATTTATAATTTCTCTACTGCCAACTCTAACCCCCCTTGGTATTTCCTGGATCGTGGCGGAAAGATATGTTTATTTGGGGACCCTGGGAATTATCGTCGCCTTTGCTATGTTGCTTAAAAAACTAGCTGAAAAAGAAAGCTTAAAAGCTGTTGTCTTTATTTTTTGCTCATTACTCACTGCTTCTCTTTTACTTAGAACTATTATTAGAAATAATGACTGGCAAGACCAAGATGCTTTATGGTTAGCTACTGCCGAAACCTCACCTTCCAGTTCCCAGAACCATAATAATTTAGGAGATCTTTACGGTCGCCAAGGAAACTATGAACAAGCCTTTGAAGAGTTTAAAAAAGCGATTGAATTAAATCCAATGTATGCTGACGCCTTTCATAATCTGGCTAATACCTACCAGCAAACCGGACAAACGGAATTAGCAATTGAAAATTATCTTAAAGCAACCGGATTCAACCCCGGTCTCTGGCAATCCTGGCAAAATCTGGCTGCTATTTACTTTAACCAGCAAGATTTTGAGACTGCCAGCGAATACCAGAAAAAAGCAGTAGAAGTTAACCCTAATAACGCTTATCTTCATTTTAATCTTGGGACCATTTACCAGCAGAACAACCAACAAGAAAAAGCTAATCAGGAATTCCAAAAAGCCGTAGAACTAGACTCCTCAATCAAAGATTTGTTATCGCCCCGAATAGATTAACCTTAGAACAAAAGGCAGGCGAATAAGCGCCTGCCCTTGATTTTGAGGTAACTTGCTACTATATTACTGATTTATGGTTTTGACTTTTTAGTAAACAAACCTTTAAAAAAACAAAGGCCATAACAAATATGGGTCAAAAAAATACCTGGTATTGTCAAGAGAGCTATTTTTATGCTTTTAGTCCTAAATAAAACCCAAAAAGCTGTCAGCAATAAAAGCAGACTATAAAAAATTAAAGTCCGTATATAAAAGAAAAATAAAAAACTGCGGCCGGATGAAACAAAAAACATCCAGATGGGCAAGCCTATTACAAAAATGGCAAAAAACATCGGAATGAAATAAACCAGCTTTCTGGAAGTTTCCGGCAAAATCCTGGCAAAGTACCCCCGATAAAGGCCATAACCACAATTTTGCTTCAGATATTCTTTAAAAAGAGGCCGCCGGTGATGAAAAACTAAAACTCTGGGATCATAAATAATTTTTTTGTTCAATTTCTTTGTTAAATCAAGGCAGAGCTTAGTATCTTCTCCTGGCCAAAACTCAGAATTAAAACCATTAATTTTATTGAAATCCGTTTTCCTGACTAAAAAATTCATTGAAGGAAAATCTTTTACCTCTCTTTTTTTCTTGGCTAAAAACCTGAAATTCAAAGTTCCCCCGCCCAAAATAGAAGCGGAAACCCAGCCAGAGGCTTTTTGTTTTGGAGAATCCTCGGGCGGAGTTATTCCCGGACCGCAAACTGCGGCAATATTTGCTTTTTTAAAATAAGGGGTGGCATTTTTCAGCCAATCTCTAGCGGGATAAGCGTCATCGTCTAAAAAGGCCAGGATCTCCCCTTTTGCCTCTTTGACAGCCAAGTCTCTTTTTACAGCCGGACCAGCATTAGTTGGAATAATTCTGGTTTTATCAAAAACAATTTCTGTTTTCTGATCGGGTAAAACCAAAATCTCAAAGTCTCGATAATCAAGCTTTAGAATTTCTGAGATTGACTGACGAAGATAATCATTAATATCCCGAGTCGGGATAATAATTGAAACCAAAGGGATTTTAATCAATGTTTTCCTTTTTTCTAATAATGTAGATAGGGCGGTTAGTCACCTCCAGATGAATATTGGCAACATATAAGGCAATCAAACCAAGGCAAATCAAAACTATACCGATTAAAAAAGTAATGAAAACAGCTAGCATAGTTACATTAGAAAAAGATAGCCCGAAAGGATCTTTAAAAATAAACTTATTAAGGAACATGAATCCTCCTAAAAACCCAGAAAAAACAGTAATGACAATTCCCAGATACCCAGCTATCTTTAATGGCATTAAGCTATGGGTGACAAAACTAGACAACCCTAGCCTGACCAGTTTTGTAAAACTATAACCAGGCTTGCCTGCTTGCCTTGGTTCAGCCTCAAAATAGATATAATCTTTTTTAAAGCCCAGCCAGTCAATTAAGCCTCGGGCAATTCTGCCCCGCTCGGTAAAACGATTGAATTCGTCAGCCACCTGCCTGGAAATAAGGCGAAAATCAGTTTCTCCGGAAACCAGCTTTGTTTCACTAATCAGGGCCATGATCTTGTAAAAATAATATGATCCCAATCGCCTGATAATGCCTTCGCTAGAGCTTTTTTGTCTGACACCAATGACAATGTCAGCTCCCTCTTGCCATTTTTCAATAAAGCTGGGGATTAATTCAATTGGGTGTTGTAGGTCAGCGTCAATCAGGATAACAGCTTCTCCCCTAGCGTTATGAATACCGCAGGACAAAGCAACCTCCTTGCCAAAATTCCTGGAAAGCTCAATTTGCTTCATTTTTAGGCTTCTTAAAATTTTAGCGCTGTCATCGGTTGAGCCGTCATTAATAAAAATTAACTCGAAGTTGTATTGAGCTGACAATAGTTTTAAGGTTTTTGAGATCAAAACAAAAAAAGCCTTTAAATTATTCTCTTCGTTATAAACAGGAACAATAATAGAAATCAGTTTTTTAGCCATGTTGTTTTATTTTTGAAAATATAATAGCTAGCTAGGCAAATAAGGACCAAAAAATTAACTAAATTAATGCAGAAAACAATCTGACTAATATTATTGTGCCAAAAAGAAATTAGAACTATCTCTAATAAAGCCCCCATCAGAAGAAAGAAAGAAAAACCCTTTTCTTTTAAAGCCAGGAAATACTGGGAAAAAAGATTGATCAGACTATAAAGAAATATTGCCAGCCCAAAAGGACCCAAAACTTTGCCGGCTCCTAAAAAGGCCTTGCCTATTAACAGTTTAATAATAAAATCGGGAAAAAGGAAATAGCTTAGGACCGGCAAGCCACCAATTAAAAAAGTTAACCAAAAAGCTTTTTTAAAGACCTGGGGAGAATTAACAGCTGGAAACATAACCGTAGCAATCGGCCCAGCTAAGAAGAAAACAATTTTCCCAAGCAAAGCTAGCCCAGCATATTCTCCAGCTGTCAGGTTGTTCAAAAAATGTTTAGCCAAGATAATATCCATGTTGAAAAGCAGGTTTAAAAAAGATATTCCTAATAATGATAAAAGAAAATAATTGCAAATCTCTTTCACCTGAATCATTTGGCTTTCTTTTTTAAGCAGAAATAGCAAGGGTAGAAAGCTAATCAAGCAGCCGATTACAGCTGAAACAAGAATTGCCAGCATTACTCCGCTGGTTTTAAAGCCAGCCCAAACCAATAAAAAAGCAAGGCTAATCTTGGTAATAACTTCGACAATACCAATAATCGAAACTGTTTTAAATTTTTCCAACCCTTGAATAATGCTTTTACTGACAACCGCAAGAAAAAACGGGATTAAAGCAATGCTTAGAATAAATAAAGGCTGTACTGAAGTAATGTTAAGAAATTCTAAGATGTTTTTGCCTAAAAGCAATAAAATAAAAAAACAAATAATTGCAAAAATCCCAACTGTCTTTAGGAAATAAATAGTAAGGGTTTTGATCTTTCCTAACGCTAGTTGTTCTTTAAAATCAGCCGTATATCTCATCAAAACTGCTGCCAAGGCAGCTAAGGGAATGCTAAAAATACTAAAAACCGCCAGCAATGACTGCAACTCGCCGTATTCTTGGATTAAAAGCATTCTGACCACTAGAAAATGAAAGAAATAGCCTCCTAAACCAATAACAAAACTGCCAACAAAAAAAACAAAGCTATTTTCTAAAAACGTATCTTTTTTAATCATTTAGAGATTCTAGCAAAAAATTGTCCAATCAGAAAGATATAAAAAGGAGCTAAGCTCCTTTTGGCTCTTTGAATTCTAATATTTTTTTCTCTCAACTAAATGATAAATGCCAAAAGCAACTATGCTACCAAGAGCTAGCCCGCCAATAATGTCAGACAAATAATGAACTCCGACAATAACCCGGCTGATATTCATTAACAGGCTGGCAATAAAAAAAGCAATGCCGAGTTTTTTATTATAACAAAAGGTAGCAGCCGAAACGGCAAAAAACACACTAGCATGACCTGAGGGAAAAGAATAACCAGTTTCAGGAATGAGCTGATTCAAATTATAAACTAAAAAGGGCCGTGGCCGATGATAAAAGAACCTGATTGACTCGACAATAAAGATCCGAGAAATAATAATTGAGCCAACCGTGACTGTAAGAATCTTGATCTTTTCTTTGTTTTTGTATCCTGAAAAAACCAAGAATAAAAGGAAAACAATTCCTAAAACATATTGTAAATAACTAGCCAGAAAGATAAAAATACTGTCTAAATAAACCGATTTGCCGGTTAAGCTATTTAGAAAATATAAAATTTTTGCATTCATATTTATAGAAAATATAAAATATTTGCATTCATATTTATAGAAAATATAAAATATTTACATTCATATTTATAGAAAATATAAAATATTTACATTCATATTTATAGAAAAAGAATAACTAGTCTTTTCTAATAATACCAGGAAACTCATAAAAGGGCGATTTTTTATCTCAAGCCGGAAAAAATACTGTAAGCGCCTGAAAAGAAAACAATTAATATTACTAAAAATTTAAATAATTTCTGGGGCAGTTTTTTAGACATTTTGTCTCCAAGAAAAGCTCCAAAGATAACAAAAGGAGCAGCAATAAAGCCAAGGCCTATCCCTTGAAGAGTAATTATCTGATTAATAAAGAAAAAGAAAAGCGAGGCCAAGCCCAGTAATATAAAAAATGTGGCTAGAGTTTTACGAAACTCATTTTTGGAAACATCTTGACCCATTAATAAAAGAACGACCGGAGGACCGCTCATACTGGTACTAGTATTTAAAAAACCGCTGCAAAAACCGGCCAGAGAAATAAGAAAAACGCTTTTAGGCAGTTTGATTTTAATAAAATAAATTATCAATGCAAAAAAAATTGCCAAGCCACCAACAAAAATCTTCATCGCATTCATTGAAATGGTTTTTAAAATCCAAATCCCGATCGGCATCCCGATTAAACTTGCTAAGAACAAAACACCTCCGATTTTGGGATTAATCCGTCCTGAAATCTTTTTAATCAAAAACAGATTCAGAATAACATTAGCAATGGTCGTAGATGCCAAGGCCGGCTCTTTGGCCAAAAAGGTCAGTATTAGGGGCATGGTAATTAAGCTGGAGCCGAAGCCAACTGTTCCAGCCACTAAACTGGCAAAAAAGCTTATAACTATAAAATATAAAACGTACATATTAAACTTCTATCTTTGAAAAAAGATAACTGCCAATAACCAAGAAAACCATGGTCAAAAGACTAAGAATAGCGAAATCAACGCTCAAACCAAAATGAGATCCGTTTATTAAAGTTCCCCTTAAGCCGTCCACTCCGTAAGAAAGCGGATCAAGGCTGGCGACAACCTTTAGGACTTGAGGCAAGTCATTTAAAGGAAAAAGGGCTCCAGACAAAAAGAAAATTGGCAGAATCAAGAAATTCATAATCAATTGAAAACCATGCATGTCATTTAAAACTGAAGCAATGGCAGTTCCCAAAGCTGTAAAAAGCAAAGCAATTAAAGCCATGAAACAAAAAGCCAGCAGAAAGGAAACAATACTGGCATTGGGTCTAAAGCCAGAAACAAAAGAAACCAGGAAAACAATCATTCCCTGAATAACAGCCACCGTCGCTCCGCCAAGAGTTCTGCCAATCATAATATTAAGACGCGAGACCGGTGCCACCAAGATTTCTTTTAAAAAGCCGAATTGCCTATCCCAGATAATCTCAATTCCGGAGAAAATAGCTGTAAACAATACTCCCATGGCAATAATTCCCGGAGCCAAAAATTCAATGTAATTTCCCTGGCCTGCTTTTTGAAAAGTCGGGCCAAAGCCAAAACCAAAAGCAATTAAAAATAGCAAGGGCTGGGCGGCTGAACCAATAATCCTGGCCTTAGATCGAAAATATCTTTTTAATTGTCTTAGCCAAAGTATATAAATAGTATTCATGTTTTTTGATTATCTTCTTCTCATTTTCATTCCAGCCCTCATTCTGTCTGTACCGCTAATCCCTTCTTCTCTAATGATTTTACCGGTTAATGCTAAAAATGCTTCTTCTAAAGAGCTGGTCTTAGTTCTTTTTTTCAATTGATCCTTGGTTCCCTCGGCGACGATCTTGCCATGGTCAATAATAGCAATCCGGTCAGCTGCCTTTTCAGCCTCATCCATATAATGAGTAGTAAAAAATACTGTAATTGATTCTTCTTTATTCAGATTTTTAATATAGTTCCAGATTGAATTCCTGGTTTGAGGATCCAGTCCCAGAGTCGGTTCATCCAAAAAAAGAATTTTAGGATGATGAAGCAAGCCCCTGGCAATTTCCAGTCTTCGCTTCATGCCGCCAGAAAATTTCTTTACTAAATCATTTTTTCTTTCCCAAAGCTCAACCAACTTTAAAAGCTGTTCTATCCTTGCTTTCCTAGTTTCTTTTGGCACCCTATAAAGAACTCCGTGAAATTCCATATTTTCATAGGCGGTCAGTTCTTCATCAAGACTGGGATCTTGAAAAACAATTCCAAAAGAAGACCTGACTTTATCTTGATTTTTAGCCGGATCAGCCCCGTTTAAAGAGACTTGGCCGCTGTTTGGCTTTAACATAGTTGTCAACATTTTAATAGTTGTAGTTTTGCCGGCTCCATTAGGTCCCAGAAAAGCAAAAATCTCTCCCCGATTCACAGAGAAAGAAATGTTGTCTACGGCTGTAAGGCCATTAAACCTTTTAACCAAATTCTCGACTTTAATCATAATAATAATTTAACAGAGATTTATCTGATTTTAATTTTAAGATAATTATTTCCCAGCTAAAGCCTTAAGCAGTTTCTTAACTCGGTCAGTTTTTTCCCAAGCAAAACCAGCTCCGCTGTGGCCAAAATGACCGTAATTAGACGTCTTTTGGTATATTGGCTTTAAAAGATCCAGCTCTTTAATGATGCCTCCCGGAGTCATGTCAAAAACTTTAAAAACTGCCTTAGATATTTTCTTTTCAGAAATTTTGCCAGTGCCAAAAGTCTCGATGCTGACTTCGGTAGGTTTATGGCCACCAATAACATAAGCCAATCTCACCAAACATTTTTCCGCTAATCTTGCTGCTACAATATTCTTGGCAATATAGCGGGCCATATAAGCTCCGGATCTATCCACCTTGGTCGGATCTTTTCCAGAAAATGATCCTCCCCCAACTGGCACACCAATGCCATAACTGTCAACCACGGTCTTTCTGCCAGTTATGCCCGTATCGGCCACTGGCCCGCCAACCACAAATCGCCCGGTATTATTAATGAAAAGTTTGGTCTTTTTATCCAAATACTTGCCACAAACAGGCTTGACTACTCTGGCAATAATGTCTGCCTTTAATTTAACCAAAGAAACATTAGGGTCGTGTTGAGCGGCAATGACGACATTATCCAATCTTTTTGGTTTATCGTCTTCATAAACAAAAGTAATTTGAGATTTGCCGTCAGGCCTTAAATAGCCTAAATCCTTGTTTTCTCTTAATTGAGCTAGTTTTTTAACCAAGCGATGAGCCATAATAATCGGCAAAGGCATTAGCTCCGGAGTCTCGCGACAGGCATAACCAACCATAATTCCCTGATCTCCGGCTCCCTGCTGCCTGCTACCGGTCTTTTTGACTCCCATGGCAATATCGGGAGACTGCTGGCTAATAGTATTTAAAACCGCTACTGTGTGACCGTCAAAGCCATATTCCGGTTTATTGTAACCAATGTCAAGAATTACTTTTCTGACCAAGCGGTTAGTATCTACCCAAGTATTGGTCGTCACCTCTCCTCCAACAATAACATAGCCGCGGCTGACAAAAACCTCGCAAGCAACCCGGGCATGTTTATCTTTCTTAATAATGGCGTCAAGAATAGCATCAGCGATCTGATCGGCCACTTTATCGGGATGCCCCGAAGTCACTGATTCTGATGTAAATAAATGTTTCTTCGTCATTTTTAAATCGGCGTTAGGTATTAAATTAATAGTTTTATTGTGATAATAATAACCTGGCTTCGCCAATAACAGAATTAAGATATTGGGGCGGCATACCTAACTCTTCTGGCCTAATTCTTAAAATATCTTTAACTAGCATGATTTCCTTAGAAACCAAAACATCTTGTAAATGCCCTTTTAAAGAAGGCAAGATAGTGATCGGATAAAGACCGTTCTTCTCAATCAGATGTTCAAGCCCCTTATTATTTGGATGTCTCCAGCCCAAAAACTCAATCCTCTGGCAATAAGAGTAAGCAGCAGCTCTCGAGGTAAATTTCTCATTGGTAACCATAATTGACCTAATCTGGCAATCTTTATAAGTATTACTCTTAAAATAGGAACCAGCTAAAAGATCAAGAAATCTGGCCTGATTAGCCAAAACGTCATCCAAATGAACTTTGTCTCCAGCTAGATTTCTATACTTACATTCGCCAACATAGACTAAGCTTCCCTTCTTGGCCAAGAAATCAATTTCGTAATCTTCCAAACAGGCTCCGGATAAATAAACATTGGTTCTGACTTCAAAGCCTAATCTGCTAAAAACTTCGCCGATAAACTTCTCGAAGGGAAAACCACTCGGCCCCAGCTTTCTCATTCCCGTCTTTAAACTAAACCTGATATTAACTCCGGGATTTTCTTTATAAAGGATCTTTTTTATTTCCCGATAAATAACTGAAGTTTTCATCCCTGACTTAACTTTAGGCTCAATCAAAGTCACGGTTTTTTGAGCCAAAGCTTTAGAAGCACCAGCCCGGCGAGCTGACCTATAAACTTTTCGCGGAGAAAAAGGCTCTCTATCTCCAGTGGAATTGATAACATATTTTTTCACCATAGATAACTATCTCTTTTCAACAACAATAGTGCAGTTAGTCACTAAAGCAGCTAAAGCTCCGACTGCCGCCAATACCGGGGCCAGGACCGTGCCCACAAGCGCAAAAGTTAAAGGAATTTCAATTAAAGATTTACCCTCTTCGTTCTTAATAATAATCCGCCTGATGTTACCCTGCTCAATTAGTTCTTTTACTTTTTTTATAACTTCTTCGCCAGAAACCTTAAACTCCTCTTGCTTGCTAGCTTCTTTTGACATATGTTTTAATTATTTGATTAATTTATATTTATAAATCGACGGGACTCTTAACCGCTTTGCACTTAGAGGATGTCATTTTCTTATGAAAAGGATAACGGCTAAAAAGAAAATTAAAGAAAAAAGTGAGCCTGAGGTAAAAATTAGAATTAAAATAGCTTCTTTCAGTTTTTGATTTAAAGCCAAGTAAGCCGGATAAACAAAAACCAAAGAGCCGGTGATAGCAGCTGAAACTACTAATAAGGAAAGCATTAGGGCTATCCCCCAAAAACCAGGCTCAATAAAAGTCTGAGTCATGAAATAAAGCAACCAGCCTATTAGACCACAATAACTAATTACGGCCAGAGCCTGCAAAAAACCGATTAAGAATAATTTACTCTTTTTCATTTTACGTTTCCGCTTTGCGGAAAGGTTAAGCTTTGCTTATACATTAATTAAAATATGTCTGTAAATTTCTTGAAGAAATTACATTTATTCCTTAATGTGATATGAATATGTTTGTTAATTTCGTTAGGAATTTTATTCTGATAAAATTTCCCTTATTTCTTTTTTAGCCTTCTCGTTTTCAATAACCTGGTCTGGATCGTTAAGTAATAACAAGGCCTCAAATTCGCCAATATGAGTTTTTTCCTCTTTGGCAATATCGAGCAAGACTTTTTTTAAGCCGTCGCTCTGGGCCATGGCTGCCAACTGCCCATAAAGATTAACGGCATCAAGTTCGGCAATCATGCCGATTCTCATAATTTCTTTGTCGATATCCTCCTTTTTTACTTTGCTTAAATCTAATGGTATTTGTGATAACATTGTTTTAATTTATTAATTTATTATTGTTTATTATACCAAAAAATAATCATTTAAGCGATTCATTGACCAAACTAGTAAATCGTGTTAAAATTAAAACAAATAAAGGAGGTTAAGGTATGAATGAACCAACTATTCTGCTAAATGTCAACTGTCCTTGGCCGCGCTGTAGGGAAATTAGTATTGCTCTATCCCTTAATAAAGAGGTAGTCAGTAAATGCCCGAAATGCGGTCGACTAATAAAGTATAGTTGCCAGGCAAAAAATCTTGCCGACGTTTTAACCAAAAATAATGCCGTTAAAATTTTTAGAGCCTGAAGAACCATTGCAAAAAGCAATGGTTTTCTCTTAATTAGAAAAAGGTAGCCTATTCTTCAACTATGACGCTTTGCATAATTACCGGCTCTAGGGGCTTATCGTTTTCATCAGTGTCAATCTGACCAATCTTATCCACTGTTTCCTGACTACCAATAACTTTGCCAAAAATAGTATAATTATTAGGCAAAGGATAGTCTTCAAGCATGATAAAGAATTGGCTGCCATTGCTATTGGCTCCGGCATTAGCCATAGCTACAACTCCTTTTTTGTAGCCGGTTTTATAAGACTCGGTTTCTGGGTTAAGCTCGTCCTCAAACTTGTATCCCGGCCCGCCCGTGCCATCGCCATTAGGATCACCGCCCTGAATCATAAAACCCTTAATGACTCGGTGAAAAGTAAGATTGGTATAAAAACTTTTTTCGATCAAAGTCAGAAAATTTTCAACTGTCTTAGGAGCATCATCATCGTAAGTCTGAATTCGAATCTCTCCCATATTAGTGACTATTTTAACTGTATGCATATTTGTTGGTTGTTCGGTTGGGATTAAAGCTGGGCTAGGCAAAGATTCAGGCTCCTTTTTCGGCCTCAGGACATAATAAGCAACCAAACTAAAAATAATAATAATAGCAACACCGACTATTTTGACTAAACTTTTGCTTTCCATAACGATTACAATATACTGGGAGCTTTCCTAAAGAAAACTCTGCCCACTATAAATTTTAATTATTTATTAATTAATTTTAGCACACTCAAAAATTTGATCAAAGCCCAAGCAAATTACAATTGCCTGGCTCGATGAGTAATGCTGCCCTCATTTTCCGAGTTGGCTGATAACCAACAGGAGAATAAATAGGTAAAAATTAAGAATAGGGTGCGATAACGATAAAGAAAATAAGCCATGGCCGTCTTTATTCGACCACAGCAAGGAACCAGCTCGCCTTTAAAATTCTGGCAATCTGCAATAATACAACCCTTAAAAAGAGAGATGAAAACAAGGTAAGAAATCACCCAGCAGATTAAAAAAAGAGATAGTTTGGCTAGAGACGGTTTTAAAAATGATAAGACTTTCTGCATTTTTTAATTCTAGTAAAAATTTATCTCTTCGACAACTCCTTATATTTTTTTACAGTTGCTTATCTGGCTGCTTTATTCAATAGCTATGCAATAATCTCACGATCGTGAGATTATTGAAAGATTTCAGTAAAAAATCGCCCTAATAGCGATTTAAATTACCTGCCCCGCCTTTTTAGAGGCGGGGCAAAGTAGATTCGTGACTAGACTTGGCTATCCTTGGCAACATCGTCTTTCGGAGAATCGGCTGTCTCAGAGGAGACCTCACCACTCTCTCGACTAACGTTGATGGCATTCGGGCCTTTCGGAGAATCGGCTTTCTCAAAAGAGACTTTGTCGCCTTCTTTGAGCTCGTCGTATCTGACGCCGCGAAGTTCATTGCTGTGGAAAAAGAGATCTTTCTCTTCTCCCTCAATGCTAATGAAGCCAAAACCTTTATCTGTCAGGGTTTTGATTGTTCCTTCCATTGTTTGAAGATATAATTATTTTAAAAGTTGATGCTGCTAAGAAACTCGACCGATTTCGCATCTCAATGAAGTATAGCATATTAACAATGCTAAGTCAACCAAGCATCGGCTAGCAAGGGCTTAAGTCGGGCTGCATGATTTAATATAATATCTTTTGCTATCCCGGCCAAATAAAGGGAATAAAATAAATAAGTAAAACAGTCTTGGCAACTATGCCAATCAGCCACTAAGAAGAAATAAAAATAACTGGAACCGATAAGCTAAACCAGCTAATTAAAAAACAAAGCTTAGGCATTGCTTCATTGTTATTGATTAAGTATAAAAACAGCCGCGACCACTACTGTTGTCCAAAGACCATCTTTATTACCCTGGGCTGATTGACAAGCATGAGTGGTTCTAATAATGTGGCCGCTGGCCTTATAAACCTGTTTTCTTTCATTCCAGGCCTTCTCGGGATCAAAAGAAATTCCCAGAGTACTGGCCAACATAGTGGCAGCTAGATCCTCGGCATAATCTCCAGAAATGTCTCCCCTTTCTCCAAAGGCATGGTGTTCTGATAAATAACCATATTTTTCTTTAGTTTGGGGGATGGCCAAACCAATCGCAGCTGATACTAGTCGATTAGCTTCATCGGTATTATTTCTGACCAAAACACAAAAAGTAATTTGGCCGGGCTTTAAACATTCCAACCCCTTCTCCCTGCTTATTAACTTGGCTCCTGGCGGGAAAATGCTTGAAACATTAACCAAATTGCATTTTTCTATTCCGGCGTCTCTCAATGCTAATTCAAAAGAAACCAGCTTAGCTTTATTAACTCCAACTCCTTTGGTAAAAAATACTTTTTGAGGAATCATTTGTTTGTTTGTTTTATTATTATATCAAAAAATGATAATTTTGGCGATTTTTAATTATAGATACACTCTAACAAAAAATCTCTAAACAATCAAAAACAAAAACCCCCGATTAGGGGGTTTTGTTTGAATGACGTTTATTGCACCTACCAGCGATTTCTGTCACGATTATCGTTGCCACCGAAACCCCTGTTGTCGCGATTAAACCCTCCACCGCCTTGACGAGGAGCTCTTGGTTCCATCGGACGAGCCTCATTAACGGTCACATTTCTGCCGTCAATGTCTTTGCCATTAAACATTTCAATGGCTTTCTGGGCCTCTTCATCGGATGACATTTCCACAAAACCAAATCCCTTTGAGCGGCCTGACATTCTGTCAGTGATGACCACTGCCGTTTCAACTGTCCCGGCCTGAGAAAAAGTTTCTTTTAAAGTCGCTTCGGTAGTGTCATATGACAGTCCACCGACGTATAACTTCTTTGCCATGTTGTTCTTAAAATAGTTTTATTATTAGTAAGTCGACCGACTATCTCATTTCTGTTCTATGCCTTACTTTTAACAAAACTCAAGAAAGAAATTTAATAGAAACTTACCTGCTTTTGATATCTTACACCCTTTGTTTTTAAAGATCAAGAGAGAATTATTGCAATCGCTACAATTTCACCTTTAATTTAATCTCATCTCTTAAGGACAGATATTAATTTGACCCAAAAGAATAAATGCCAGATATTAAACTAAAAACGACCCCTGAGGGCCGTTTTTTGTTTCTATAAAATTAGTTTACTGCCCCTCTGCCGGGGTTTCAACAGGAGCTTCGGCTGGAGTTGCGGGAGCTTCTGGAGCTTCCGGAACTACAGGAGCTTCAGGGGTTGCAGGAGTTGCAGGAGTTTCCGGTGAAGTCTCGGGCATTGTTGGTTTAGTTTCTTCCATATGAGTTTTTATACTTAATTTATAACTACCACGCTATATCGGGCATTCCGCCCGCTATAAAAGTGATAATACTGGCTACAGAATTTTAAACCCTGCAGCGATTATTCGGTTTTCTTCGAACTAACGACCTTTGTTATTTCTGTATCAGTATTCTAAAATATTTGTAATGCGTTCAAAACTAAAAATTCGGTTGGCGCAACAATCTTTGTTTAAATTCTAGTTTACATTACATATTAAATATATTATATTTCTATCTCTTTGTCAAGGATTCTGTAATTCGCGCCTTTGCTTTTTCAGCGATTTTATCATTTAAGAATTATTGGCTTTGGATAGTAAAACAAGGGGCGATATTGCTGCCCCTTGTTTTTTAGATTTTGATGTTCGCCACGACGTTAATGGCAACGAACATCACCAATGGCCAAGGGTTAGGGACCCCTAGCAGAGTGGCACTATAACACAATATGCCACTCAAAACGAAAATAATTAAAGATCTTTTTCCCCTTTTTTCATACTGAATTAGTTTTTTATCCATTTTTACCTCCGTTATGAGTAAAACATATTATTTAGGTTTTGTCAAGTCCAAATCAACGCTATTTCAGAGTGATATATAGTACTATTTGGACTTCAAGATTAACTAACTGTCTAGTCTGAAAGCTCTAATGTTTCTTCTCTAAGGGGAGAAAATATAAGCACAGCTAATGATAATGCACCAATGGCAAATAAAGCCATGGTTAAAGATTTATCTGCAATAAAACCAACAAGCGGATTAAACATTACCAGCACAAATCTCTTGAACATGGAAACTGAAGACAAAATAGTCGCCCTTTGCTCTGAGGGAATAAACTTATTCATATAAACAAACATCAATTCAAGCCTTGTTAATCCAAAACCACCGGCAAAAAGAAGAAATAGTATTACTGTAAAAATGTTTGGTAAAATTGCCACCAACAAAAAAGTGGCTGCGGTAGTTAATGTCCCAAATCTAAGGAAATTTTTGCCAGAGCCAAATAATTTTTCAAGCCTGACAAAATTACTGGTAATAATAATTTCAACAGCAACCAAAAAAGCATGGAAATAACCAAAATAAGCAACAGAAACATTAAGGCGGGTCAGCAGGGTCTGATAAAACCAAATGACAAAATAAGCGGCTGCAGAAATTAAAATCCCGTCAATGGCAATAATCCTTAATTTCTTATGATGTCGTAAAAATAAAATCCCTTTTTTGGCAATGTTCAGATAACGTTTTGATTCTGAAGTTATCTGATATCTTTTTGGTTCATTTATGAGGAAAGCAATAATTGCCGCCAAAAGAAAAGGAATGCAGGAAAATAGCATTGGCGCATTAAATCCAAATTTAGCCGCAATAATACCTCCCAAAGGAGCAGATATGAATATGGCTAAATATTCAAAAGACTTAGCCCTACCAAAAATCTTTTTACTATCCTCTTCTCGACCAGCTTCTTTAAGGGCATCGTACAATAAAGCATCATCAGCTCCGGACATAAAAGCAATGGCAATAGCAAATAGAAATTCTCCCAATAAAAATATTTCAAATCTCGGAACGCTTCCATACAAAAGCACAGCAAAAGAAATAACAATTCCACCTATAGCAAGAGAATATTTACGCCCAAAACGATCAGCAATAATCCCGGTTGGAATCTCCATAATAAAAATCCAGAACATGAACCAAGATTGAAGAATTTGAACCTTAAAAAGAGATATTCCTCCCCAAACCGTAAAAAAAGGAATCAAAACTGCAGCAAGCAGGGAAAAGGCCTTGAAAAAACAAAAGGCGTAATAAAGATAGACTGTATTAATATTGTGTTTTCTCAATAAGTTCATAATGTATTAATCTAACAAAAAACCGCCTGATTTCATAGACCAGAGCGGTTTTTGTTTAACCACTTATATATTTATTCTATCAAAAAACCATTTAATTGGCGATTTGACTCTTTGTTTTTTAAAAGCAACTCATCGGGGAGATGGATTGTTTAGAAAACTTATTTGTGCTTCTTCTTGTTGACTTTGGCTTCAAGCATTAAATACTTTGCTGCCAAGCGCTTTTTAGTTTTGCGAGAGCGTGATTTCTTGTTTTTCCCAATTGCGGTGCTTCTTTTTGCCATATGGATTTTTATTAATATTATTTAGTTTAGCTTACCGATCAAATACGATTAGAATCTGTTTGGTTAAGGTGCGCATTTATACTATATGCCTTATCCTATCAAAAAATTGCTCGATTTGCGACTCAATTAGTTCTTTGGCATGAAACCGCCCGCCTGAATATTCCAAAGTTTAACATATAAACTACCTTCTTTTTTTATTAAATCCTCGTGAGTGCCTTCCTCAAAAACCGAGCCATCCTTAACAACCACGATTCTGTCCATTTTTCTGATTGTAGAAAGGCGATGAGCAATAACAATCACTGTTTTGCCTTTAATCAGAATATCAAGAGCGTTTTGAATTAAGCCTTCAGAGTAAGAATCAAGGCTGGAGGTTGCTTCATCTAAAATAAGTATTGGGGCGTTTTTGAGAATGGCTCGAGCAATAACAACGCGCTGTCTCTCTCCCCCGGAAAGCTTAATCCCCCGATCCCCCACATAAGTATTATATTTATTAGGCAGATCATTAATAAACTCACTGCAATAAGCCAAGCGCCCGGCTTCAATAATTTCTTCTTCCGTGGCTAATGGATCGCCGTATCCTATATTTTCCATAATGGTGCGATGGAACAATAAAGGATCTTGCGGCACCAAGCTCATGTTTTTTCTTAGGCTTTCCAGTGTCACCGAACGAATATCCTGTCCATTGATAATAATTTTACCGCTGGTTAAATCGTAAAAGCGCAATAATAATCTGATTAGCGTTGTTTTTCCGGCACCTGAGGGGCCGATAATAGCTACTTTTTCGCCTGAATTAATCTTTAAATTTATTTTCTTAAGAACCTGTCTGGTCTTTTTAAATGAAAAACTGACGTCTTTAAAAACTATCTCTGAACCGCCCAAGGGGCGTAAAGTAATTCCTTCACCGGGAGAAAAATTCCCCTTAGGGGATTTCATTTCACTTGAAGAAATATCCAAAGGTTTTGCCGACAAAGTATCTCTGATCTCATAAGGAAGCCTCATAATCCCCGCCATTTCTTTGGCATCGGCATAGCTTTCATAAAAATCCCGAATAATACGGCTAAAACCCCATAGCCTGGAACCAAGTCCCATAATATATAACTGAATCAGGACAAAAGTGCCAATAGTTACTATGCCTTGTTGCCAATAATAAATTGAAAAATAAAAGACGAAAAACTCTATTAAAACAATAAGCGCTCCTTGAATGGAATCAAGCCCGCCGCCAACATTCCAGTTTGAAAGAGTTATTTTCGCTTGCTTATTAGTAACTTCCTTAAACCGATTTGACTCTTCTCGATGACGCCAGAAAACATCTATATTATTTTGATTAGCAATGGCATCAGCGAGCGTTGCCGTTGTCATTGAGTCAGCTTCGGCTGCCCTAATGCTATACTTTAACCTCCAAGTTGAATAAAGGTAATTTACAACCAAATACAAAATTGTCCAAATAATAATCAAAATAGAAAGAATCGGCTTAACTGTCCAGGTGATAATAGTAATACCGACAACCCGAACCGTGATAGACAAGAGATCCCAGATAACGCGGTCGCAAATCCGCTCAAATGATCTGGCATAACGCCCAACTCGTTGCACCAAGGCCCCTGTAAAATTGTCAGCAAAAAAACTATATGAATGACGGGCTAAATAGTCATAAGCCTGCTGTCTTAGGCCAGCCATGGTTTTCACCTCAAAATAAGCATTGGCAAAGGAGGCAATCCGCCAAGAAACCCAAGTTATGCCCCCCAAGCTCAAAATCGTAAAAATAGTTTGAAAGAGCTGAGGAGCAATTATCTCCTTACTCTGCCCTGAAGAGAGGATATCGAAAAAATGCCTGTAATAAATCGGGACAATAACCTCAAAGGCGCTGGCAGAGATTACTCCGAGTATGGTTAAAAACAAGGATAACTGATATTTACGAATTACCTGCCAAAAGAAAAAGAAGACATCTTTTATATGGACTTCGGGATAAATTGTGTTGAATTTTCTTAACTTCATATTTATACTTTACCAAAAAATCACCTGACCCGTAAAATATGAAAAGCTTTTAAACTTACTTTTCTAAATCAAGGGTTTCATCAATACGAATCTGCTGAACAAATTCAGGGACATGGCTAACCAAAATCATAGCACCGTCGTATTTATTGAGGGCTGAGGCAATAATTGGCAAATGCCGAAAATTAATGTGATTAGTGGGTTCGTCTAGAATTAAAAGTCCTGGTCTTTGCAATACCAACCTGGCAAAAGAAACTAAGCCCTTTTGGCCCTCAGACAGGCTACCAATTTTAGAATATATTAAATCACTAGTTATTAAAAATCCAGCCGCAATTGAACGTAAATTCTGCTCTGTTTGGTCTCCAGCCACAGCGCTGAGCGAATCATAAACCGTATCTTCAAGGTTAAGAGTAGAAAAGTCCTGGCGGTAATATCCAACCTGAATCCCTGAGCTAATTTTAGCTCCCCTTGCTTTTCCTGACGCCAAAGACTCAAGTAAAGTACTTTTGCCAATACCGTTTGGACCCAAAAGAAGCAAGTGATTATTTTTTCTTAAAGAAATATCAGCACTACACTTCACCGGCTTATGATTCTTTATTACTGCGAAAGAAGTAATCTTCAAAATTTCGCCGCCACCTTCCGAAGCACCTGAAAGACGACTCGTATCTTGCTGTGAAGGAATAATGAAAGGCCGTATGGTTTTATCTTCCCTGCGAATATCAACTTTCGCTTTCTCCATGGTTTCAGCCTTTTGTCTCATCTTTTTTGCCACAAAGCGCAACCGGCCACCTTTTTCTGCAAAGTAATTGGCTTTCTCCTTTTTCGCCTGAATGGCTTTTTTTAGTTGTGCATTTTTTTTATTCTCTTTTTCAATCCTGGCTAAAAGCTCAGCTAATAAATCAAAATAGTTGCCGACATACCATTCAATCTTACGGGTAAACATATCCAAGTATAAAACTCCTTGAGTAAATGCATTAAGAAAATTAGCGTCATGGGAAATAACAATACAGGTTTTTTTATAATCAATCAGAAATTGAGTTAAATGTTTTATCCCTTCCTTGTCAAGATTATTAGTCGGCTCATCTAACAAAAGCAGGTCAGGATTTTGGATCAGGGCTGAGGCCAAAAGAAGTCTGGCTTGCTGACCCCCGGAAAATGACCTAATAACCTTGTCATGAGGAGCAATAAGGTTAACGATCTTTAAAACCTCGTCGATTCTAGGATCAATATCATATATTTTCTTCTTAAAACAACTCTGGAAAAACTCGCGCGTTGTCAGGTTAAATTGATCAACTGAAATACTTTGCCTAGCAGTGGCAACAGTAATCTTTGGAGAAAGGCTGATTCGCCCCGATTCCAGCCCAATAGAGCCAGGTTTTGCCATAATGAGATTAAAAATAGTGCTTTTACCAGCGCCGTTTTGTCCCATTAACGTTATCTTAGATCCTTGCCTCACTGCAAAATCCACCTTATCTAAAATTGGCTGGCTGTGCTGATATGCAAAAGATACTTTATTAAATCTTAATATTACTTCTCCTTCGGCCATCTCAAAGAATATAAATATATTTAATTATTGTTTTGTTCTTCTTTTTCTTTCCTCTCTACCCTTTTCTTATCAATTTCTTTCAAGTATACTTTTCTAATTCTGACATTTTTAGGAGTTACTTCCACCAGCTCATCATCTCCAATGTATTCTAAAGCATCTTCCAGATCCATTGTCTTGGGAACATTAAAATGCTCTGTGTTTCCCTCGCCCTTAGACCGCATATTTGAAAGCTGTTTTGTCTTGCAAACATTTACCCTGATGTCATTAACCCTTGAATTCTGACCGACAACCTGACCCTCGTAAACAATAATGCCTGGATTCAAAAATAATACTCCTCTGTCTTGAACATTTTTTAATCCGTAAAGATGAGTTTCCCCCGCCTCATGAGCCACTAAAGACCCTTGAGTTCTTTCCTGCCAATTTCCAGGATCTATTTGGTATTTATAAAAAACCGTATTGATTATTCCCAATCCTTTAGTGTCAGCTAAAAATTCACTTTTATAGCCCATCAACCCCCTAGTTGGGACAATAAATTCTAAAAACACTATACTCCCGACATTCTTCATATCAATCATTTCTCCTTTTCTAATTCCAAGTTTTTGAATTACTGTACCATGATATTTTTCAGGAACCTCAATAAAAACCTTTTCAAAAGGAACCATCGTTTGCCCCTTTATTTCTCTGACAATAACCTGTGGCTTTGAAACCTGAAATTCATAGCCTTCTCGGCGCATTCTTTCTATTAAGATAGCCAGATGCAATTCTCCCCGCCCCGAAACAATCCAATTTCTGTTATTGACATCTTCAACTTTTAAGGCAACGTCTGTTTCTAACTCTTTAAATAGTCTTTCTGCAATCTGCCTTGAAGTTGAAAATTGACCCTCTTTGCCTGCAAAAGGAGAGTCATTAATCATAAAAGTCATTTTAACGGTAGGCTGTTCAATGTTAATGATCGGCAAGGGCATTGGGTTTTGAGGATCTGTTATCGTTTCCCCTATTTTTACATCCGGAATACCAGCCAAAGCAACAATGTCTCCGGCTGAAACCTCATTAACGTCAATCCTTTTCAGTCCGAAAAATGTCATTAAAGAGATTAGTTTATATGTCTTTTGTTGGTTATCGTGAGTAACCTGCATTATTTCCTGACCGGCCTTGATAACGCCGTTATGAATTCTACCAATGGCGATTCTTCCTTTGAAATCATCTCCGGTAATTGAAGTAATCAGTAATTGTAATGTTTTTTTCGGGTCGCAAACTGGCGAAGGAATATAATTTATTATTTCTTCAAAAATAGGGATGATGTTTTTCATCTTTAAAATATCTGGTTCTTTACTAGCTTTGCCTTCTCTTCCTGAAGCATAAAGAACGGGAAAATTTAATAACTGATTCTGATCGCCTAGTTCTAGAAATAATTCCATGGTTGCTTCCAGAGCAAAATCCGGCCTAGCCCCTTCTTTATCTATCTTATTTATAACTACAATAATCTTATGGTCCATTTCCAAAGCCTTTTTTAAAACAAATCTGGTCTGAGGCATGGGGCCTTCTTTGGCATCAACCAAAAGCAGGCAACCGTCAGCCATATTTAAAACCCTTTCCACTTCTCCGCCGAAATCTGCGTGGCCCGGAGTGTCAATAATGTTTATCTTTATATCCTCATAGTAGACAGCCGCATTTTTTGAAAAAATAGTAATGCCTCTTTCCCGCTCTATTTCGTTGCTATCCATAATACAATCATTATCAACAACATCTTTGGCAAGATTAGTTTTTGACTGACGCAAAAGAGCATCCACCAGCGTGGTTTTTCCATGGTCAACATGAGCAATAATAGCAATATTTCTTATCTTCATCTTCCTTTAAAAATTAAAACCTCGCCGTTAAACGGGGTTTATCGCCAGCAAATAATGGTTTTTAAACCATAATTTAAAGATGTTCCCGATACAAAATCTTCCTTTAAAGAAAATAAAATAACTATTTTAGAAAACTTTTATTTTCCTATTTTCAATAACCTGTCTCGCTAATACTCGGCAGAACCTTGATTCCTCGCTTTGCTCGGAATTAAGAATTTTTTTTAACTAATTTGGCCTTAACCGGCTTTTTTTTAGTTGGAGATTTGACAGCTGTTATGGCTTCGATTGCTCCAACAAGCCGATCTATTTTTGTATTCAATATTTCCAACTGCTTGACTAGCCCGTCGTTGCTTCCTTTATCAGAATCACTTCTAAAATCTGATCTGGCAGTGTTCTGACTTCTCTGCGGAAATCTATCCCTCCGCCTATTATTTCCAGGCTCTTTTTTACTTCTGAAACAGTCATTGCAATAAACCGGTTTATCGCCGCTTGGCCTGAATGGCACTTCACATGAGTTTCCGCATTGATCACAAGTCGCTTGATGCATAGTGACTGAACCGCGGTTTCTGTTGTCAAAACTATTTCGACCATTATCTCGCCTACCGTTTCGGCCTCCAAAACCACCTCCGTGATTGCCACTATCTTTTTTAAAGCCTCCCATATGTTTATATCTCTATTACTTGGTTAATTAATATATTTAATCTAATTATAATTCTTGAAAATGAGAACATACTTCAATATTGAAAGAAAAGTTAAAAGAAATCAATGCTAATCTAGCCAATAAATGTCAACGCCATACCTCGTTTATCCCACCTGCCGGTACGGCCAATGCGATGAATATAATCGTCATAGGTTGCCGGAATGTCGTAATTTATAACATGACTGATGTCAGCAATATCAAGTCCCCGAGCCGCTACATCGGTAGCTACTAAAATCTGGATGCGGCTTTCTTTAAACAAGCCGAGAGCTTTCTGGCGCTGGGAATTACTCTTGTTGCCATGAATAGAATCTGTTCTAAAACCCTTATTAGAGAGGACTTTTGATAATTTCTTGACGCCATGTTTTGTTCTTCCAAAGATGAGCACTTTACGAAACTCTTGCTTTGCCAAAAGACTGTTAAGAACATTTAATTTAGTATTTCCTTGGCCTATTCTAATAACGTCTTGTTCAATATTTTCTGCCGTCTCTCTGGTTTTAACTGAAATCTCGACAGGATTATTAAGAAACTCCTTGATAATTTTTTCTATCTCGCGAGAAATAGTTGCCGAGAAAAAAAGCACCTGAAGCTGATTGGGCAATCCGTTCATGATAAAACGAGTATCATTAATAAATCCCATATCAAGCATTCGATCGGCTTCGTCGAGAACAACAGTATTGAATCTGGATAAGTTTATCACCCTTCTTTCGATCAGATCTTTTAATCTCCCCGGAGTGCCAATAATAACATTATGTCTGTGGCGAAGTTCTGAAATCTGGCTGCCAATGCCCACTCCCCCCACACAACAAACAGAAAATATTCTCATCCCTCTAGCTAAGAATTTAAATTCCTGGTCTATTTGAAGAGCAAGTTCTCTGGTTGGAGTAACAATTAAAACCTGTTGTCTCGGATCAAGAATAATTTTATTAATCAACGGAATCAGGAAAGCAGCAGTTTTTCCGGTACCCGTGTTAGCAATGCCAACAAGATCAGACCCGCTCACAATATAAGGAATAACCTGATCCTGAATTGGTGTTGGCATTTTATATCCCTTGGCCACAACCGCCCGGATTAATCTTTGGTCAACCTTAAAATCCTGAAACTTATGCTTAGGAACAAAATGATCAGCTTCTTTAACTACAACTGCTTTATTAATAAACTTACTGGGATCAATATTTTCTCCACGCTGACTCCTGCCCGAAAAACCTCCTCTTTTCCTAAACTGAGGATGTTTTTGACCAAATTTTCTTGACCTGGAACGATTGAAATTTCTGTTATACATATTTTTATATATTTGCGTCGAGATATCTTCTTTCTCAAAGAAATTATTACTTTACAATTCCCGAAATAAAAAAGAGGCGACTAGTCGTCTCTGAGTTTTTTACAAGAGTGTTCTCTATGAATTAAAAACCGGGCGATTTAGTTACGTTAACAGTATACATCAAATTCCTTCCTCCGTCAAGTATATTTATTCGGTAATTATCTTTTTTAAATATTCTCCGAAAATCACATTTTTGGCACCTCTAGTTGAATAACGCTAAAGTCTGATTATTATTATAAGCACCCTTTTGCCTTAAATAAATCCATGGGACCGGGACTAGCACCCTCCATTATTTCTTTTACCCGCTCTGCGCCCAATGTTTCTATAAAACACTTTTCCATTTCAGGGGTCACTTCTGTGGGTAAACTCCCGACATCAATGCCGATTGTTTCTAATAACTTTTCTTGTTCTTCATTAAGTAAGGGATGCTTATCACTTCCTTCGGTGGAAGTTGGAACATTGAGCTTAGGATTAATCAATAAATTAGGTAAAAGTGACTTTAAATTAAATGGATCAAAAATAATAAAAAGAACAGCGGCAACAACAAGGATAATAAAAATAATGCCTAACATTATAAAAATAGTTTTTAATATCTTTTTCATGTCTTAAATTATTAGCTTATTATCATCTTTATTCTGACAAAAAACTCATCCCTTAGCAATTCTTTAGCTCTCTCTAAAATTCAAATTTTCTTATAACCATGAAGTTAAAAATTATATAAAACTCTCTATTTTTTTAATTAACTGATCTTTCCCTTCGTTTATTCTGGCCGAATATCTTAAAACAGGTATATGACATGCTTCTTCTTGGATCAAAGAAAGCTGTTTTTCTATAACGCTTTTAGTTAATCTATCAATTTTATTGGCAACAATAACAATTTGATGGTTGTTTTCCTGAAGGATTCCTATCATTTCCCGGTCAAGAGCAGTCAAGCCTACATTAGCATCAATAATTAAGAAAACTGCTTTGGGTCTCACATTGGAAAACTCCACATACCAAAGAGCTCTTTTAATCATTTTATTACGCTCCAAGATCGAACATTTTGCATAGCCGTATCCGGGAAAGTCAACAAGATAAAAAGAATCATTGATGCAAAAGAAATTTGCCTGACGCGTTTTCCCCGGCATCTTACTCACTTTGACAAAATTTTTTCTGCCGACTAAGGAATTAATCACGCTTGATTTTCCCGCATTGGAGCGACCAAAAAAAGCCAGATGTGGCAAATTATCTCCTAAACCATAATCATTCCCGATGACACCTTTAACAAATTCTGCTTTGAATATTTCCATAGCTTTCTTTGATTTTACCAAAAAACCGCCTTAAATAACAGACGGTAATTTGTATTATCCGCAAACAGCTCCGGGAACAGACTTTATTAGAACTTGTTTAGTAATTTTTTGAATTAAAAAACGGCTTATTTAGCACTATTATTTTATAAAAATATAAAAAACCTTTTCTGAGGAAAAATATATTTTCAATTATTAAATTTAAATACTAAACTTTAAATACTTCCCCTAACGCAGTTTCTTCACTTAAAACTCCTATTAATTTAGCTAACCTTTCTGCTCTTTTTTTCATTTCTTCTTCTGTAACAGGTTGAATCTCATCTATTGCTGCTTTTAGAAAATCCTCTTTATCTGAAATTCCCAAATCATCTGCTAATTTGGAAAATTCTTTGATTAATTCTTCTTTACTCTTTCCTTTCTCATATCTTCCTCCGCAACCAGTAATTGAACCGACTATTTCTCCTTTAATCTTAATTGGCACCCATAAAGAAGCATAACCCGCATAACAATCAATAAAGGCAGACTCCTTTTGGGTTTTAACCAAACCGAGAGCCATTTTATAGCATTCTTCACAATTCTTCTTTCCCTGTTCAGTTGTCATAATTAATTGACAAACTCTTTGAGCTCCGCTCATTTTTGTTACTAAATTTCCCTCTTTATCTGTTGTCACAATTTGACCTCCAACCGATTCGGCAAAATCATCCTGTAATCTTTGAAGGTTTGTCAAAAACCATTGGGCTTCTTCTGAAAGTGTTTTGTTTGGCATAATTTTAAACTTTTGATTTAAGATATAAATAATCCGACCTTTAAAATGTGTAACTTTTAAAAGTATAACCTAGAATAAAAAAAATCGCTAATAAACATCTTTTTCATTCTACCAAAAAATCCCGATAGTAATCCACCTTCAGTAGACACTATAGGGCAGACCGCCTCTTTGGCAATTTTTCAATCGTTCCGAGGTCAGACCTCGGGGCACCTCGCCCATCCCTAATTTTAACTAAGGAGAGATATTAGAACCTATTTGATTAATCGATAATTTTTATGATTTTTTATCCTTCCGATTGCTGTTTTTCTTTTTGTCATAGCTATTAAAATGATTTAATTTTGCTTCAAGGAACGGACGATCTTGACAGATTTCTTACTCTGACCACTCCAACCGCTCGCGAATCTTTGTTGCCACATCTTCTAGTTTCCAATCGGACTTTATGAGATAGTCATAAGTTCCTCGATCCATCGCTTCAGACACCTTTTCAGTATCGCTCAAATTAGTAAGGATAATGATTTTTGCGTTTTTTCCCCAGGCATCACTGCGAATTTTCTTGAGCATAGTAATGCCATCCATCACCGGCATAATGATATCAAGCAGAATCAGGTCCGGATGCTCTTTCAAGGCGACCTTAAGCCCTTCCTTGCCATTTCTCACCTCAAGTGTAGAAAATCCCTCGGATATCAAATTGTCGCGGAGCAAATTGACTGTCAATGCTTCGTCTTCAACTATTAAAATCTTTTTTGCGGGTTGTGTATTCATAAAACGACTATATATTTATACTTTAGTTTATTAGATTTTTATTTTATTTTTCTCGTCTTTATGCCCCTGTTCGACCTTTTGGAATGCGTAAGTAAAAAGTAGAACCTTTATTTTCTCGGGATTTAAAAGAAATTTTTGCGCCGATTTTTTCGGCCAGTAGTTTGGCGTTGTTAAGACCTAAGCCCATACCAATCGGTTTTAAGTTTTTTACATTGGAACCACGATAGAATCGTTCAAACATTCTTTTCTGTTCATTTTTAGGAATGCCGATCCCGAAATCGCGGACAAAAAATACTACCGCCGTTGATTCTTTCTTAATACCGAAAATTACTTTTCGACCCGGCATTGAATAATTAATGGCGTTAAAAATAAAAGTTCTAATAATTGATTTCAATATTTCTGGGTCTGTTTCAATATTAAATCCTCGACGAACTAATGGCCTTTTTAACACTATCTTCTTTTTTTTGACATCCGAACTTACCATAATTAAAATATCTTTTAAAAAAACTTTAATTGGAACCTTTTCTTTTTTGATGAATATTTTTTCATCCATTAACCGCGTTGCACTCAATATGCTGGAAACAATCCTAACCATCTGCTCATTAGCCTTATAAATCTCGTCAAGATATTCTTTCTCTTTTTTTTCTATCTTGCCTGCTAGTCCTTTTTGCACCATCTCAATCAACCAATTTATACCGGAAAGCGGAGTGCGTAATTGATGAGAGACAATTGATAAAAAATCCCTCCTGGTTTGTTCTAATTCTTCTTCTTTAGTAAGGTCGTAAAAAACTTCTACTGCTCCCACTGTCTTTCCTTTAATGAGTATGGGAGTTATAATGCTGGATACTGGAAATCTGCTTTTGTTTTTTCGGATGTAATAAAAAATAGGCAGTTTTTTAATAATATCGCTATTGGTAGGAGCAATGGTAGGGGTAATAGAAGAAAATGTTTTTCCTAATAATGTCTTGGAGAGAATTCTTTGTTTAAATGGTATTATGTCCCCATTTTTATTTACCCTTGGGATAATTTTTATCAAATTTTTGCCAATTACTTCTTTTTTCTTCCAACCGGTTAGCGCTTCAAAGCCTTTATTTATACGAATCACTGCCCCATTCTTATCAACGACTACTAATCCCATCACATGATCACCGATAGAGTTAAAAATTGCCTTATGTTCAGCGATTGTTTGCTCTCGCTCAAAAATTTCTCTTTTCCTTTTTTTGTTAATTATTTTTTCTTTGATTTTTTTCATAACTCAAATAATAGTTTTTGATTACAAAATAAAAATTCCCATTGCCGATCTTAAATAATATTGAAAATAAAATTCTGTCAACTCTGATTTTTTCCCTTTTCCCGCTTTCATTCTACCAAAAAACCGCCCGTTTGTCCTGAGCGGAGTCGAAGGATTGGCGATTCTTTAATCGTCCCGAGGTCAGACCTCGGAGCACCTTGCCCATCCGTAATTTTAACTGAGGAGAGATGCCTGCCCTGTGACGAATGGGTTAGAACCTGTTTGATTTAATAATGATTCTGAATGCAAAAACC
>Ga0268276_1000620_pt1 | contig 40167 bp, 40 predicted proteins | sample saktaG_4_FD_190145 | JGI IMG/M metagenome (GOLD analysis project Ga0268276, IMG submission 190145) | Saline water microbial communities from Sakinaw Lake, British Columbia, Canada - sak_2010_1_5_45m | ecosystem: Environmental > Aquatic > Non-marine Saline and Alkaline > Saline ...
AAGAGATTTTGGAAACTCGGCGGGTTTTCGGAAACGCTTCCGAAGGCCTGACCGGCAAAGAACAGCAAAATCTCCTGAAACTCTGCCAAGCATCTAGAGAGGCGGGACTTATCAATTACGCTTGTGGATCATTTCGCGACGAGATGGTCCTCCGAGCATGTTGGCCTGGTCCCTTCTACAGTAAAGAAGGAAGGCGGGACGGGCAGGTTGAGTGCCAAATGATTGCAACGCGGGCTTATTTCGCCCACCTTGACGCGGCCAACGCGTACTACAAGGTCCACTACAAAATGGACAAGAAGGTTCGGGCGGAGGTTATCGTTGCCGTTTTAAGGGCATTGGGCAAGGATTATGATGTGTCCAACTACGGCAAGGCGATAAACTCGGGAACCGCGGCTAGCCAGTCAGGATTAGGTGATTTTCTGAAATACATTCTGGTCTTTGAGGAAAGAATGCAAGTAGGACCCGACGCCAGGGATGCCCACTATTGGAAGTCCATATTTACCAGGCTTGCAAAACCGGGCGAAGTCGTGAATAGGGCCATGGGGTTTGAAAGAATGGGTAATGGCGCGTTGTTGATATGTGGCGCCGACGGTGAAACGTCGCTGAAGAAAGATGAGTTCTTGTTTCTTCGGCGCCAGGAAGAACAAATTTGGCAGGAGATACTTAATCCTTCCAAGGAACTTCAGCAAGGCCTTCAAAGGTACACGTACTGGAAGCGGGACGCAGATCCTGGTGAACCACCGCTAGTTCTCAAGGCACTTCAATGGGTGCGACAAGGTGGAATGCTTATGTGTAGCTGGGGAACATGTACTTCCCCCAGTGTCCGCTATAATTTGTCTATCTCGCTTCAGAAGGGACTTTGTCCTGAATGGCGCAAGGAGGTGGACGATTTCGAGAAATCCCTGCCTACGGATGGTGTCTCTCCAAGAGTCATAGCCGAGTGGCATGGGAGAGATAGTTATTGCAAGTCGTCTCCCGCCGAGGAGAAATGGTGGAACCAGATGGAGGAAGCCGAGAATAATTTCTATCGGCAACACTTTGCCAAGGAGCGCCTCAAATGGCATCGGATTACGGCCAGTGAATACGATGAAGCTAAGGAAGGGCAAGAAAGATGGTTGGGTTCTACTAACTCATCTGTGTTTCTTGCTAAACAGAAGCTTTGCAGTGTGGCTGAATGGATATGTAATCAGCCATATCGTCTTGGTTGCGATGGTGCTGGAGCTTCTCTAGAATCGCTTGAGCAAGGAAAGGTAGATCGCGACCAATTTCTTGTTCCTGCAGAGGCGATTCCGGGGTGTAAACTCCGGGGTCTTGTTGCCGTGAGTAGGGCCGAAGCGGGCAACCTTGTTGTGCTAAGTCTGGGTACACCAGAACAGCCATAGGGCTATAATCATCCTCGTTACGAAATAGGTAGAACAACACTCGTTCTACCTTTTTTATTACTTTTAAACTTTATCCACAGGCGTAATTATTTGACTTGTTGTTTGGTTTTTTAAAAAATGGTAAAATAAAGAAATTTAAGACACTAAATTTTTATGAAAAAAATTATTTTGATCTCGTTTTCATTAATCTTATGCATTATGTTTGCAGCAGCCGGTTTTATTTCGGGATTTTTTTATTGTAAATATGCCAGCGGAGAAAATTTTTCATCCGAATATTCATCATCTTCTGCGCAGGATATTATTCAGACCCTAAGTTCCCCATTTATATATTCCTTAAAAGCCACGGGCAAGGTTAAAAGCATTTCCAATAATGTCATCACATTAAATTATAAAGATTCTGTTTCATCCTTGAAGGTTGCACAAAATGCTATCATCGTTTCCTTTTTAAATAAAAATGCGGCCGGCGTCATAAAATCGGAGATGGTGAATTTAAGTGATGTAAAAATCGGGGATAACTTACAGATAGATCTAGAAGTCCTTCCTGAAGGATCCCTGGTTGCCGGAAAAATTTATATTATCGGAGACCCTGGTATTCCAGCACAAAAATAAAAAAGTTATAAATCAACTCAATGAAGAAAATATTTTTTTTGCTAATATTTTTCTCGTTATTTTTTGTTCCGGCCTTTGCGCGCGCCTCAATATCTTATAGCATTTATGCGCAGGTGAATTGGGAAAGTGAGACCTGTCGTACGGATTATGATTTATTCGTAAGGACGCCCACCGAAGGCACTTGTTCTCCAAGTAGCGGTACATGTGAAACATACGATGCTCATATGGGATGTACAGCTAATTATCCGGGTCCGGAAACTTTTTACAGGACGTCAAGCTTCGAGGGGGCTTGGAGTTTTTTTTATACAATGTGGTGCCCAGCGTGTACCCCTGGTGGCCAACCATCTTGCCCAGAGGAATGCACCGGTACTCCTGACCCGGTTTTTGCTGAAGTTACGATATATGCTTACACCGACATATTGGTAAATAGTACTTACATGGTGCTTGCAGGAGAATCTATCTCAATCCCAATAGATTATGTTCCGCTAGACTCTGACCTTTTTGGCACTATAGTATGGGTTAGCGATCCCCAGCTACCCTCTCCGTCTCCGTCTCCCTCGTCATATTGTGCTAACGGTATGCCGTATACCCCTCCATCCCAGGGTTGTTGTGGCGATCCCATTAGTACCTTTTCGACCATCTATAATACGGCCACCGAGGGGTGTTGTTCTAATAATACCGATTTGATAGGGATGACTTACCCCTTAGCCACTAAAGCTTGTTGCGGAGATCCTGCGAGTGGTCCTGCAATAATATATAATAAGGCTGGTCCGGAATCTTGTTGCACCGCCATAGGAGACAAGGGTCCCATAGATAATATTGGTAAGTTTCCCAAACTATATGAGAAGAAAAAAAGAGAGACCTGTTGTGTTGTTGATGATAATACGGCTCCGAATAAATGTGACGGATGCCACAAGTGTGTGACGGCCAACAAAAGTTATGTGAATGTTTATGCTCCCGAATGCAAAGGTTGGGGGGAAAGAATATGTGTTCCCGTTGGTAGTAAAACGGACGTGTCAAAGGGGCAATGTATTGATAATTGCCAAGATTGTACGAGGTGTTCCGATGCGTCCAAGGTGACAGATGGTACTGGCGGAACAATAGATAGACAGCCAAATCTACCGCCTGCCTTAGGAGGTGGAAAACAAACAGAAGGATTTTTTTGTCAAAATTTAACAGAAATACTTACAGACGAACATTATAGTAAATTTCCTGCCGATCAGCCTCCGCCAAACAAGGGTAATACTTCCTATATTTGCCAATGTGCTGGTAATCTTTCAAGGTGTGACGCGTCCGGGTCGAGTAAGGGAGGGTGTTTTCAATACGATGAGACAGGTTATGGATATCCACCTCAGCCTCAGTATTTAGCAGCTGGAGTAGCAGATAATCATTGTCCTATTACCAACACTCAACCCGCCAAGGTTAGGGGGTCTTGTTGGTGCATGGGTGGTGCACGTTGTGGGATTGGAAGAAAAGATGCTAATGGCCGTGACATATATGTTTGCGCTGATGCAGGGAAAAGTTGTGCCGAAACAAAAAAGGTACTGCCAGGTCCAATTACGGTTGATTATAGATTGTCGAGCGCCGGTTGGACATATGATTGTGGTGCAAAAGATTGTTGCGTGATCGATAATGCCACGGCAAATTATTGCGCCGGTCCCTGGAATATGTTCTGTATACACGGGAAAGCTCCGGCACAAGGTGCCAACGTAAAATACTGTAAGGATACAAGCGAGTGCCAGCCGAAACGTGAAGAAGACGGTGGCGGCGGTGGTGGGCCGGTGCCCGGGACGGGCTGTGATAATTCGGGAAAGTGTGTGGTTGGTGGCGCAGGCAATAAATGTGATATAGCTAATGGAAATGATGATTGTATACCTCAAAAATATTGTACCGAGGCAAAACAATGTAATACCAGTGGCACGCACGGAGTCTGCGACGAGGCTGGAGATTGTAATTTAACTGCTTGCACCGATGACAAAAAATGTGAGACTAATGGTACGGGCAGGCCCTGTGATTTAGTGAATGGAGATGCTGAGTGCGGAGATCAGCCAACCTGTACAGAAAGAGAAACATGTGAGGTCGATGCAGTTGACGGTGGGCATGGAACCTGTCCTTCTGTTGATAGTGTCGGAGATGACCGTTGCCAGAAGGATACAAAATGCGAAGGCCAGCGATGTATTACTAACGGCACGGGCGACCCTTGTGATTTAGCTAATGGAGACGCCGATTGTATAAACCAGTTAGGTTGCACTTCAGAAAAAAAATGTGATTTTGGGGGGGATCGTGGATATTGTACGTCGCCCGATTCTGTTGGAGATGCTTGGTGCGAACCTCCTGTTGCCTCGACATTTTGTAATGCCAGCAACCAGTGTACGGAGGGTGGAACTGGGAACTACTGCGAGAGCGCCGCAGATTGTCAGCCGTTGGCTTGTAACCAAAACAGGCAGTGTGTCCCTTTTGGTGGAGGAGCGGGTTGTACAATATATACATTAAACGCAAGTGCCGAATGCCAGGGTCCGTTGCAGTGTGATGATGTTGCTAAAAAATGCGTTCCCGACGGTGGTGGAGTCGCTTGTACAAACGATACTCAATGTGGAGGAAATAATCCTCCGTTAGCATATAATTTAAGAGTAGAGCAATCTTACTGTGGAGCAATAACCACATTTAGGTGGGACTATTCTGATGCAGAAGGCGAACCTCAATATCAATATCAACTGCAAATGAGTACAATAAATGATGATCCTTCTACTCCAGTTGACGAATTTAAAGATGGCCTTGTTTATAATACAGGAGTTGTATTAGGAACGACGAATAGTATTATTGTCCCCGTATATCTTGCTTCGATTAGATCTCCCGGTGAATGTAATTTGTCTCAACCTTGTAATGGTTTTATAAATTATAATGTACCATACTATTGGCGAGTAAAAGTTTGGGACATAGATGGCGTTAGTGGATTTCCAGTTGCCTCTGATTGGGCTTATTATCAGGACACGCATACATTTGACCCCCCAAATAATTATAATAAGGATGGGTATCCTACTTACGCTGACGATAAAGATGGCGACGAATATACTTACACTTATCCGTATGAACATCCTCATCCCGGGGTATCCTATGAGCCACAGGCAATTATAGTTCCTGGTCAACCGGCTACCTTTACTGATAGTTCGCTGTGCTATCATTATGATACCGACACCGGGAACACGACTTCTTACCCCTGTAAAAACTTAATACCACCGGGTTCTCCATCAACTGATTGCAAGGTTCCCGGCGGAGTTTGCTACGAATGTACTGCCGCAACCGACGGGCATTGTTATACTTGGTGGCTTAACGGACTTGCTTCACCAAGTAGTTATATAATCGGCAATACATCGTATCAATATCCTTCAAAGGACACATACCAAACAAAGCTAAAGATTTGCGATGACATAATGTGTTGCTCTGCGCAAAACCCGGTTAATGTATCTGCAAATAGCGGGAGTGTTGTACCTCAGTGGTGGGAAATCACACCATACAATCAATAGCGATCAATACTAAAAGGCGGTTCACAAAACCGCCTTTTAGTTATAGGGTATTGCAAAAAAACAAAATAAAAAGCTCTGATCCTTGACAAATAAGATAGGAGTTGTAGCCTTAAGGTAGAAGAAGTATCCCGTTCCTTGAAATGAGCGGATGAAAAGAGCGCCATTAAAATTTTGGCCTAGTGGGCTGAAAAAACCTTGTGCTTTTAGCATAAATAACCCATAGACTATTCAAACAACAAAGGAGTTGAACAATGCAAAAATTAGCGATGGTTTGTTCGGTGTTAGTGTTTTTCACCACCAATTGCGCGATGGCAGCAACATGGACTACCCTCGACGTGCCCGGAGCGACAAGAACATCTGCAAGCGGTATCTCCGGGAGCAACATCGTCGGCCAATATTGGGACGATAGCGGACGATCTCACGGGTTCTTCTACGACGGGGAAAACTACACCACTTTGGACGTACCTGGAGCAACAGATACATACGCATCCAGCATTGACGGTAAAAATATTGTCGGCTCGTATTGGAGTGGTTCTGTGTTCTCTCCAAGACACAGTTTTCTCTACGATGGAGAAAATTACACCATCATCCCTGATGCCCCGGGAGAAACAGACACTACGACGCTGGCTGGAATTTCCGGCAACAATATTATCAACAGCCCCCTTAGCAGTTCTCGTAGTTCTCTCTACGATGGCACTAAATGGACCAGCATCCCTGGTCTGCCCGAAGCAACATTAATGGTGGCTACTGGTATTGATGGCAGTAACATAGTCGTTAACTATGAAAATATTAACGACGAATCTTACAGCGCTCTTTACGATGGTGCAAAATGGACCATTATTGCCTTCAGCATACCCAATGCGCCAGGAGTGGGTTTTTCAATAGTGGAGAGCATCGACGGCAACAATATTGTCAGCACCTACCATGATAGTGCGGGCAAGACACTCCCATATAGCTCCCTTTACGACGGCGCCAAGTGGACCATAATCCCTAATGTACCGGGAGCAGTCTATTCGGTTGCGACCGACATCGATGGCGACAGTATTGTAGGTTATTATGCCAGCATTGACGGTTACAACTATGGTTTCATCTACACTGTCCCAGAGCCGTCGGCGATGGTCCTGCTTGGAATGAGCGCCTTGGCGATGTTACGCATTAGGATGCGCAAAAGATAGAAGATTCGTTCGCTCTTTGCAAATGAGTGCGGGATTAAATTCTCGCATTTTTTTTGTATAAAAATCTATTCACACTTGATGTATTGTTTTAAAAATATGGTGGAGGTATGATAATTAAATATCTGTAAATTTTATAATCTCAAGAGTAAAAAATGAAAAGAAGATTAGCTGTGCTATTAATAATACTTGTTGCGGTCTGCTTATTGGGAGCTTATTCTGTTTTTATTGTTGCGCAAAAGGCCAAAACTCCGGACGTTTTTTCCAGTCGTTCGAGCGCAAATCCATCAAATATGAATCAGGTTGTTGTTAAGGATCAATTGAGCCCAGAGGAAATTATGGATATAATAAAGACAGATAAAGATTACAATGAGCTTTTAAGTTTTATTACAGGTTTTGATCCTGAAGTAGTTAGTTATATAAAATTAGATCCTAACGGATATCAAATAATAAAAACACAATGGCAAGATCAAGGACTTGGAGAAAGGATTAATATGGTTGATAAACTAAATCTCAAGGACTCTACCTACTGGATTGAATTAAAAAATAAAGCCGACGAAACCAAAGGGTTGCGTATGATATTAGATACGAAAGAAAAAAAATCGTTGCTTTTAATTGCAGCGCTGTCTGTAACGGCCGGCATTGGGATTTAAAAATTTAAAGGCTAAAAGTATTCTGAGGATACTTAACAAAAAAATCTTTGTGAAAAAAATATTTTTCTTAATTTTATTCTTGGCCATTATTTTTTGTTTTCCGTTGTCTGCCTTCGGAGCAAATTTAGAAATAACAGTTGGAATAACTAGCGTAAGAATACCTGAAGCGGCAATAAACATGTTCGCTCCCGATGGTCCAAATACAGAATTCACGCTTTACCAGGGAACATATATAACACTTGTAGATGATAGCAGTGACTCTGTTGTCGCTGGTATGTATAACACTGTGTATGTAAGGAGAAATGAAACCATTACCATTTCTTATTCTAATTACGATATTACAAAAACATACAAAGTTTATTTTTATCAGCGAGCGGAACCCCAACAACAAAGCCAAACCATTTACAAAGCAGATTGCACTCCTGTCGCCGCTGGTTCTGGTTGGTATTATCTTTTTCAGACACCATATTATGTTAATTCTGAAAATCGTGGGGTTGGATTTTTCTGTGGTCGCTATCCAGATTATAATCCGCCCGCGTATCCGTGGCCTTACTGGCATAATCAATATAGATATTTCGCCGTTGATCCCAATAACGTCGTTTCTGTAAACAGTGATCATTATTGGCGACTCTTGCTTTTTACAATCGATTAAAAAAATTTAAATTATGAATAACTCATCTGAGAATAAACTTAAATTTAATATTTTTAAAAAAATAATATTTTCTATATTTGTTTTGCCAGTTTTGTTTTTTTTATCCCCCGTGTCTGCATCTGCTGCTACAATAGAAGTTACTATAACCATAACGAGCGTAACAATACCAGTAAGATCAGAAGCGCTGCTAATATCAGATAGGCCCGGTACAGGATTTTCTTTTTACGGCAGTTCAAGGATCGCGATTGTAAGGGGCAGCACGCAAACCATTGAAAGAACGGCTTGGCTTGAAAGCAGTATTGGTACTGCCGGAGAAAACCTGAAAGAAAGCGCGAAGGCCACCTTATCTTTTCCGTATGATGCCGCAGGAGCTCCATATACCGTACATGCGGAGTCTTATGTAAGCAATCAAGACGACTACATTATTTGTAAAGCAGATTGTACAACGGTCCCAGCTAATTCCGAGTGGTATTATGTAGGGTTGGGTTATTATCATGTTTTAGAGCCGTACATTGGTTGGCGCGATTCCTTGAGATGTCCCAGTAGCTTATGTGGTGGTTATAGCGATATGCGGGCACGTTTAGCGATTGACCCCGCGAATGTTTTTAATAATTATTGGCGATCCCAGACGCTTTTCTGTATCGATTTGGAACATCCGGAGCTTTGCGTCCAATAATAATTTTAGGATTGAAGAGAATTTTAAATATGAGATATTTATTTTTAAAAAAACGTAAATTTTTGCTTCCTATGTGTTTGGCAGGAATTTTTGTTTTTTGTTTGGCTCTGCCAATAGCTCAGGCTTACCTTGCGCCGAATATATATGTGACAGAACTAAGAGTAAACGGAATAGAAGGTAACGAAATAAAAGGAGAATTTGTTGTTTCCAACTACGACCCGTATTATTTTAATAACCTAAATTACGAGATTAAGTTATTCCAAGGAACTATTTTTAAGAAGCTAAAGCTAATCGACGTAAATATCTCTAAGGAAACATTTTTTGTTTCCCCGGAAGGATCAATCACGAAATCTTTTATTTATTCTTTTCCGCAAAACATTGTAAGTGGAGATTATACTTTAAGAGTTCAAGTTGTTACCGATAATGGAGATGAGCTTGGTTGGTGGGACAAAAAGATTTACTTGCAAGGCCAAAATAAATTTTTAAATATTCTTTATGAATTTTCTAAGGTTGTAGTTGGGAAAGAAGAAGCCTTTCCACTAACAGGAATAAACGTTTTACCAACAGACGATGTGGTCGGTTTCTTTAAAGTTAAAAATTCCGGAGAAGCAATTACTGTTATTCCTAAAATAAAAGTGTTTCAAAGGCAGGTCAATATGCCCATAGTTAAAGAATATCAGGACGATTCTATAACTTTTGCCAAAAACGAAACAAAAGAGATCAGTTTGTTAATGCCGAAATTAGATATTCCAGAATCATATTTAGCTGAAGTAAAATTTTACCAGGGAGATGAACAGGTTTCCGGAATCCAATATTTTCGCTGGGTGGTAAAAGGCCAGAGTGGCAAGATATTATCTTTGAAAATCGATAAAGATTATTACAGAGCCGGAGACATCATGAATATTGTAATAGATTCAGTTGGTCCGGCTGATACTAGCGATGCCGGTACGGGAAAATTAGAAATTACTGTTACAGATAAAGATGGAAATCTTATAGGGGAAACTTCAAAAGATGTTTCATTAAATCCAGCCGTTATTTCTTCTGTGATAACGATTCCTGTCAAAAAAGATTTAATTACCCCAGCAATAGGTGTTAGGCTGACAAAAGATGGAAAAGTTTTAGACGAGAGCGCGATTAATCTGCCAAAATTTTCAGAAGAAGCAAAGTCGATGGAGAGAGGTATATTGGAAAAACCGAGAATAAGAAAGTTTTTGATTTATTTGTCGTTATCTATGGCGTTGCTGATGTTGATTTTGGTTGTAGGATTTTTGATATATAAATTTAATATTAAAAACAAACAATGAACCCCGTTAGAGGTTTTTGACGGAAAAATTTAACAAAATTTTTCCTTGTCGGTCGAACGGGATTTGATGTTAGAAAAGTAGCTGTCTGAAATTGACTATTTCGGTTATATAAGGGCAGACCTCTAACGGGGTGAAAAAGATAAACAATTTTTCATTATTCTTTATAATTTTAGTGTTCGGACTGTTTTTTATAACAGGGATAGCTAAGGCCACCCCTTTTGTAACATCGCCAACTGTGGTGTGGAACACTCCTTTTGGAACAACCTTATACTCTGACCCCTCCCGCATTGGAGCAGAATGGACGCTTATAGATAGTTTTTCCATAGAACCCGGAGAAACGACTCAATTTAGCGGGTCGGTAATCGTTCCTACAGACGCTAACACTGTTAAGTTAGAATACTCAACCGTGCAGGTGTTTAGTAATACCACTGGGGAGTTAGAGGGGACGTATCTAGGTGCTAGTATATATAAGTCGGTATTTTTTGGCGGAATTGTCACCGGATCATATACCATTGCAACCTGTAGTAATTCGACTATCGGGATAGTTACGATTAACGTTTATATCGATTCGCCTTTGCCACCGCCCCATCCGCCAGTTTCTTGTCCGGAAAACATCGAAATTTGTATAGAGAGCACTACAACGACCCAACCCATTGTTTCGCCGACTATTAATTGTCCGGTAGGCGAGGGGTATGTTTATCAGGATGGAATTTGCATAAAAAGCACGGTAATAGGTTTGCAAAACTGTGGCGATGACACAAGACAACCGCCGGAGGAATGCGATGGAACTGATTTAAGCGGCTGCTCAGTTAATGAGTATTGCATTCCTCATGGTCAAATAAACGAATGCACGTGCGCGTCTTCGCTCACGGTTAACCTCTTAGAACCTAACGCTAATTACTGCTCGGGAATTATTGTTTTTAATTGGGAAACTATCGGTGATATACAAACGGCCTACCAAATACAGATAAGTACAGATGTAAATTTTACCAATGAATATATTCTTGCTGATAGTGGTGTCGTAAGTGGAGTTGCTGGAACCGCGACTTCTCGAACGTTTAACGTATCACTTGTTCCAACAAGTAGCTGTGCTCCCGGATGTACACGGATAAATTATGGAGTGCCTTATTATTGGAGAGTGCAGGTTTGGGGAGGCACGGGCGGATCTGGTTGGACTACTTATCCGACAGGATACATATATCCCTATCCGCATCCGCCCCCCTTAATAACATACGAGCCTCCTGCAATTGTTGTTCCTATTCATCCTGTAACTTTTACTGACACCTCAGTTTGCTACGAAAACTCAACTTGTCAGGATTCTGGCGGCATAGATTACCCCTGCATCCTTCCTTACTACTGTAATCACTTAATACCTGCGGATTCTAACTGTACGGTTCTCGATGGAAACTGTCGTGAGTGCACGGCTGCTCCAGATTCCAACGGAGACGGAAGGGGAGATTGCTACAGTTGGTGGTTTAACGATAGCTTTAGCGGTCCTGCCGATGACTATACTATTGGTAATCCTTCCCATAATTACTCTTCTGCGAGCCCGGCTGGTAATCCGTACCAAACAAAGCTAAAGATTTGCGATGACATAATGTGTTGCTCTGCGCAAAACCCGGTTAATGTATCTGCAAATAGCGGGAGTGTTGTACCTCAGTGGTGGGAAATCACACCATACAATCAATAGCGATCAATACTAAAAGGCGGTTCACAAAACCGCCTTTTAGTTGTAGGGTATTGCAAAAAACAGAGTTATCTGTTATATTTATGAATATAAATCCTAAACCCTAAATAAATTCAAAATTCTAAATAGTAAAATAAAATCGTATTTAGAATTTAGATATTAGAATTTAGAGTTTCTTTTACGAAGTAAAAGTTATGGCAGTTCCAAGACATAGTCATACAAGATCAAAGGTGGGAAAAAGCCGGATGCATAAATATATATCGCCGGTTGGTTTGAATGTTTGTCCAAAATGCAAAAAACCGGTTTTATCGCACACAACTTGCCTAAATTGCGGGTTTTATAAAGGTAAGGAGGTAATAAATGTTTTAAAGGAATTAACGAAGAAAGAGAAAAAAGCTAAGGAAAAAGAAATGAAAGAAGCCGAAAAAGAGTCGCAGAAGAACCAGCCGGTGACAATGGAAGAACTATCCAAGAAATAATTTTGTAATTTTTAATTTTGTAATTTTATAAATAATTTTCTAATGCTTTAATTTTTAAACATTAAGGAATTAGAGCATTATTTAAAAATTAAAAATTGGAAATTAAAAATTAATTATGGCATCCAGGCACCTATCACGTTCGATCGTTTTACAATCACTTTACAGCCTTCTATATATTTTCTATATGAAGGGTGCGGACAGAGAAAGTTTAGAAGCAATTTAAATTATGGCATCTAGACACTTATCAAGAAGCATAGTTTTACAATCTTTATACGAGTGGGATTTTTATGGCAAAAGGCCGTCATTAAGAGATATTACCGAAAGGAATGTTAAAGATTTTGGTCCCGGGTTAGAGGAGTTGAGCTTCATTTGGCAGTTGATTGAAGGAATTGAACAACATTTGTCCGAGCTTGATAATATCATTGAAAAAGCGGCTCCCGAATGGCCCATAACCCAAATAGCGATGATAGACAGAAACGTTTTAAGAATGGGGTTGCTTGAGCTTTTATACTCTGACAAAGAAGAAGTTCCGCCCAAGGTGGCCATAAATGAGGCGATTGAGCTTGCCAAAACCTTTTCAGGACAAACCTCGGGAAAGTTTGTTAATGGAGTTTTAGGAACAGTATATAAACAAATTAATCCCGAAGCAGAAAGCAATAAAAAACTAGAAAACAACTAAAAAAACATAAAAAAATAAAAATATAAAGTAGTGGTTAATTTTTATATTTTTAACTTTTTATATTTTTGAAAATAATGGAGAATTTCGAAGTTTTTGAAAAAAAGTTGGAAATAAACTTTAAAGATAAAAATCTTTTAAGACAAGCGTTTACGCACAGATCTTACTTGAACGAAAATCCTGATTTAAAATTAGAGCACAACGAACGTTTAGAATTTTTAGGAGACGCGGTTATAGAATTAATAGTTACAGAGCATCTTTTTGAAGATTATCCAGAAAGAGCAGAGGGGGATTTAACCAATTGGAGAGCCGCCCTTGTTAATGCCAAAATGTTGAGTGCTACTGCAGAAAAATTGGGCCTTAACGATTTTCTTTTGCTTTCGAGAGGTGAGGCTAAAGAACTTGGGAAGGCAAGAATGTACATATTAGCAAACACGTTTGAGGCATTGCTTGGAGCAATTTATTTAGATTCCGGCTATGGCCCGTGTGACGAGTTTATAAAAAAACATTTACTTATTAGTTTGAAGGAAATAATAAAAAGCGGATCTTATAAAGACGCAAAATCAAAATTTCAGGAAGAGGCGCAAGAAAAGGTTTCTGTAACTCCAAACTATAAAGTGATAAAGGAGTCCGGACCGGACCACGAAAAAAAGTTTGTGGTAGGAGTGTATTTAAACGAGGAATTAGTCGCAGAGGGCGAAGGTATGTCAAAGCAAGAAGCGGAAGAAGATGCAGCTAAGAAAGCATTAGAAGTTAAGAAATGGTAAGGGAGCGTTAGCGACACTTAGTTCCGCAGGAACATGCAATATAAAAATTCAAAATTTTAAATTAAAAATTCAAGAATATGCTAACTATTCGATTAAGAAGAAAAGGAAAAAAGAACCAGCCATTTTTTAGAATGGTTGTTATTGATAAAAGAAGATCAGCTTCCGGCGGAAATGCGGTTGAAATTGTCGGCAACGTTGACCCCTTAACTAAAAAAAGAAATCTTAAAAAGGAAAGAATTCTATACTGGATTTCAAAAGGTGCTAAACCAACGGCAACGGTTCACAATATGCTAGTTTCAGAAAAAATTATCGATGCCAAGAAAATAGCCAAAAAGTCCAAGAAGCCATCAGCCGAAGCACAAGCCGCCGTAGCAGCAACTGCAGCTTCCGCACAACCAGTTGAGACTAAACAAAAGGAATTAAAAGCAGAAGAAATAAAAAAAGAACCCTCCCAAAGTCCTGCGGACAATGAGGCGGGCAAGGAAGTAAAACAGGAGGAAGTAAAGCCCGTAGAAATTGATAAACCGGAAGAAGGTAAAACCATCGAAGCAGAAAAAATAGCCGATAAACCTAAGGAACCCGCCTCCGTTGAAAACTCCGGCGAGGCAAAGCCTGCAGAACAGGCGAAACCAGAGGAACCAAAGGTATAAAATTACATTGAAAAACTCGCCCAAATGGCGAGTTTTTGATTGCGCGAAGGGTGGTTTAAAAGTCTTGACAAAATATCTGTATTATGCTATAATAAAGAGGTATTGAAAATAAGATAGTTATGGGACGTTTAGGCGATTTCTCTATCAATTGATTTTATGGCTCCGGCTGTGAAACACGATGGTAAGGTTCAATAAAAATTCTTGTAATTTATATTGAATTTAGAGGAATCACCCAAGGGCCTATCGTAGACCCTAAATTGAGTGAGTGTTCTTTTACGGAAGGAGTCGTAAAATGACTATCGTAGTCACGGGAAGTTTCGCGACGGGATTCAGGGTGCCGGTGATCGTCAAGAACGTTCGGCGGTCCGAGAATCTGCTCGACGCGGCCGAAGTGGCCGAAAAGTGTGGCGACATCGCCACGCGCGACGAGCTCCTCGAGAAGGCCGTGGCGCTGGCGAGCGGGTCTCCGACCCGCCGGCAATCCGCCGCCGCGTAGCCCCGCGAAAATTTAACCAGCGTCACCTGCTGGAATCCAAGAGGATTAAAGTGGTGAGCCACGAGGAAGCAGGGCCTCAAGTGGGGAGTTCGAAGCAAAACATCGCTTCAAATTCCCCTCCCTTTTTGAGCTCACGAGATTGTCTCGCGGGCTGGAAATCGGAAAGTACATTTTATCCCAAATGGGACGGTGAGTGGCTCGCCGAATATCTCGGAAGGAGAAAGTCATGAGCAAGAAGGTGTGGGTGGTACTTTTCTCGATTATGTTTATCGGGAATTGTGTCCTGGGCTACTGTCTGCAACAGGAGCGGAAGTGGAGCAACATCTACTTCCACCACATGATGAAGGCCGAGAACGACCTCGGCAAGCCGATTCTCGTGGAGAATTTGCTTGATGGCGACTATGTTCGACTGGATGCCGTAGATATGAGCGCCGGCAAGTATGTTTTTCTTCGGCGACAATGCGAAGGCGAAGGGACGGTGGTCGGAGTGGTGTCTAAGTCTTGGACCGTGCCAGACCGCTTCGCCTGGAAGGATAGACGCATTATATCGTTCCAGGATCGGCCGTGATTACAACAGGGAGTTCTGAGGATTCTCCGGCGAAAGCTAAAATCCTTTAGGGCTCGCAAAGTATCGCGAGTCTTTTATTTTACAAAATAAAAAACTGTAATAGTTTATTTTAATAACGCAATGCCGTAAAATTTCACTCGAGTGAAATTTTACGGCATTGTTTTTGGGGTTTTTAAAAACCTTGACTTATTTTATTGCAGGAAGTACAATTTAGGTATACAAAAAGGTCGGATAGAAAAAATGATTGATTCTCGCCTTCGTCCTCACGGGCTTTGGCGAGGCAAGCAAGAAAACATGGCAAAAGATAATGACAAAGAGTTTCTTGAGTTCGTTGTTAAGGAGTTAGTTGATAATCCTAAAGACGTCAAAGTTGAGAGAAAAGTTGACGAAATGGGAGTTTTGCTTTCATTGAAAGTAAACCCGGAAGACATGGGTCAAATCATTGGAAGGGAAGGATCAACAGCCAAGGCAATCAGGAACTTAGTCCGAATTGTCGGATTAAAGAATCACGCCAGAGTGAACCTCAAGATTGAGGAACCAGAGGGCGGACGTGCTCCAAGAGCTGAGAAAAAAGAAATCTCAGACGACATCGATAACATTTCTCTGTAATTTACAGAAAACAAAAACTGTGCTAAAATAAGCGCAGTTTTTGTTTAAAAAGCAAGGTGTTTAGAGCGTCCCCGCTAAGCGGGGCCGAAGCAAATCTGCTCGCTAGGTTGGGAAATCCCGCCTCGCGGAGATTTCTCGCAACCCTTTTGCTCGCAGACCTGTGATCAAGTTTGACGTAATCACAATTTTTCCAGAAATGTTTAAGTCCTATTTGGGCGAGAGTTTGATTGCGCGGGCTCAAGCGAAAAAGCTTATAAAAATAAATTTACATAATTTAAGAAAGTGGACAAAAGATTCACATCGCACAGTAGATGACAGACCATTTGGCGGGGGATTAGGAATGGTTTTAAAGGTTGAACCGATTTATAAAGCTGTAAAACAAATAAAAAAAGGCAAGAAAGCAAAAGTTATTTTATTTACTCCAAGAGGCGAAAAATTTACGCAAAAGTTAGCTTATAAGCTCTCAAAACTGGACCAAGCTATTTTTATTTGTGGGAGATATGAAGGAGTTGATGAAAGGGTCGCAGAGAAAATTGCCGATATGGAAATATCAATAGGGGATTATGATTTAATGGGCGGAGAATTACCGGCAATGGTGGCGATTGAAACAATTTCAAGATTAGTCCCCGGGGTTATTGGAAAAGAACAACTATTAAAAGAAAGAATTTCAAAATCCGGCGGATTTTTAGAGTATGCGCAATATACCCGGCCCGAAATATTTGAGCCCGCGAAAGGTAAAAAATGGCAGGTCCCAAAGGTGTTGCTGAGTGGTAACCATAAAAATATAGAGGAATGGAAGAAAGAGCATGGTAAGGTGATTGAATAAAGTAATTTTCTGTGGTATAAATTTAATATATGCGGGCGTGTGGCTGAGCAGCAAAGGCAACAGACTGTAAATCTGTCGGGGTTTCCCCTTCGTAGGTGCAAGTCCTACCGCGCCCACACTTCGACTTGCTTTGCTCATTTGGCCAGGCTATGTCGAGCGAACGCGCCGACGTAGCTCAGGTAGTAGAGCACGTCATTGGTAATGACGAGGTCCGCAGTGCAAATCTGCGCGTCGGCTCACTATATAGAAACATAAAAACATAAAAAACTAAAACCCTAAATTTATTTTTATATTTTTACTTTTTTAGATTTTTAAACCTATGGCAGCAAAAAAATCATTATCAAAAATAGCATGTACGGTTTGTAAAAAGACAAATTATTTTACAAATAAAACAAAAGCGGTAGCTGAAAAAAAGTTGGAGATGAAAAAGTTCTGCTCAACCTGCAGAAAAACTACTCCACATAAAGAAAGCAAAAAATAGAGAATAAAAAAACCGCGAAGACGCGGTTTTTAGTTAGTCAAGTTTGGTTTGTAATACTTGACATATAGTTTTTAATATGATACTATATTAAATCTTAAGACATCGTGTCTTGAGCGTGAAAGATGGTCCCTTGAAATGGAAAGGAGCGCTTATGGCAGAAACCGAATTGCTGGAGGTGTTTAGAGGTCATTTCAAAGAATGCCTCACACACCTCGGTGAGCAATTCAAGCGTGCGACGTTTCGGCACAAGCATGACATTGCAGCGGCAAAGGAGCCGATAGCAACGTTCTGCGACGTCAACCGGGTCACCGTGGCCAACTGGCTTGGTAATTCTGAAGGACAGCCGGTTGGGGAGACATTAATCAAGCTGATGTGTCTTCTCGACCTGCAAGGTTATCGGATTATCGAGTTAGAAAGCATGCCCAAACCTCATCGACATCTCGTCGAATTAATTGGGTTTGGCTTGCTTTCTGCGGTGGAGGTTGCTGAATTGCTCGGTTATTCGAAGTTGAACAGTCTGTACAACATGCTGAAAGGAGAGCAAGAAGCGGGCGGGGACAAAGAAGAAAAAATTTGGGCCCTGTTCAAGGATCGGCAACAGAAGGAGGCACTGGAGGAAAAGAAACGGGTTAGCCGGGAGAAGTTCCGCCTCTCGTTTATCGACATCCAGCCCGACCAGCCGATTGCCAAAGAGCCGGCCAGCAATCACAAGATGCACGATTGCTGCCAAAAAGTCTCTGTCGGTTTAATGGAGAACTTACTAGTTCTTTTTGACGAGGGGTTGCTTAGCAATCTCTCGGAAAAGGAGTTAGAAGTTTTACATCAGACCGCAGGGAGCAAAATCCTCAAACTCTCGGCGCACTTAAGCGCCTTGAGCTCCCGGCTGTATGCAAATCAGTCGAAGACAGGAGGTGGCTAATGGCAAAGACAAAGATGTATCGAGCTATCGTGGAGAAAGTTATTGCGACCGGCCGGCATGGTCCGTACGCAGTAGCTAAGTCTGACGAGTTTGGATCGATTACATTCTCGCTGGACAAACCAGTCTGGCAAGAAGACGATTGGCCCGAGCCCGGCACCTTCGTCGCGTTGGCGAAGTTGCGTGAGAAACGCGCCGGGTGGCGCGCCCAGCAAGGGCGGTTCTGGGAACCGTCCGACAGCAACTAGTATCCAGAAAGGAGCAAAGAGCAATGAGTGGTAAGATAGTACGAGTGAAGATCGAGGAATTGGACAGGAACCTGTTTGTCCGCAAGTCGTTGGACCAGGATCACGCTCTGCACTTGGCGGAGCTGATCGAAGGTGGCGTCAAGCTGCCCCCGATCACCATCACTGCCAAGAAAGTGTTGGTTGACGGTCGTCACCGTGTCGAGGCTCACGAGGTTAACAATCTCACTGAGATCGATGCGGAGGTCGTCGAGTTCGCCAATGACAGCGAGATGATCGCGGCGGCGTTCAGGGCCAACCTCGGCGGGTCGCTTCCGCCGACCTCGCAGGACATCGAGCACACTGTTATGGTATTGCTCGAGCGCCGGGTGTCACAGAAGCACATCATGGAGACACTGGGCCTGCCGACGGCTATGACCAGGCGGTATATCCAAGAGGTCAACAGCCGAATGACGCGTCAGAAACTGCAGGAGGCTGCCGACGGCGTAGCCTACCAGGGGCTGACGGTCATCAAGGCCGCCGAGCAGTTCGGGGTCAACCCTGACCGTCTCAAGGAGACGTTGTCCGGCAACCGGAAGAAGCAGAAGAAGGGGCAGATGCAGGAGATCAAGCGCAACTTCACGAAGCGCTACAGGTCTCTGGGGAGTGGCAACGCTGCTGCCCTTCGTCGCCTTTTCGAGAAGTTCCAGGACGGCGACGTGTCCGGGCAACAGGTCGAAACGATTTTCAACAAGCTCGACCAGTTACAGAAGCAGTCGGCCAGGTCGCTCGGCGACTGGAAGAATCGGTTTACTGCCGTGAAGGCAAGTTAGCCGATTCGGCAACAAGGGTGGCAACCCCAATATGCAACATAGAGAGGCTCTGCGAAAGCATCCTCTCTTTTTTTATTTGCTTTTTTTATATTTTGATGTATTGTAATTTTGAAAGGGTTGGAGGCGTACTCTAACCAATTTGTTCATCGACAACCTAATATTGATAAGGAGAAATAGGATGAGTGAGAAGTGTGCATTAATTTCCGTTTTCGACAAGCGTGAAATCGCGAACTTCGCGAATACGCTTGTTGGGTTAGGATGGAAAATTCTTTCCTCCGGCGGAACAGCAAAGAAGCTGGTAGAAGCCGGCGTATCGGTCAAAGATGTTGCCGAACTTGTCGGCGGAGGCGCCATTTTAAAGCACCGTGTCGTCACGCTTTCGCGTGAGCTTCACGCCGGCCTTTTGGCCGACACAAATGATTCGGAGCAGGTCGCGGAGATGAGGGAGCTTGGTTTACCGATTATCGACATGGTGGTCTGCGATTTTTATCCGTTGGCTGATGCAATCGCCAAACCCGGCGCCACCGTTGAGTCGGTGGTTGAAATGACCGATATCGGTGGCCCGACAATGGTTCGGTCTGCTGCAAAAGGCGGTCGTATCGTGATTTGTAGATTTGAGGACCGTCAACCAGTTCTCGACGAGCTGAAAGAAACAGGAGATATTTGCGCTGAAAAGCGCGAAACGCTTCGAGCACGAGCGGAATACGAAGTTGCCGGGTATGCAGCCGTTTCGGCTATGTACCACGGCTCCGGCCAATTCAAAGTCATTTCGGCAGAGAAAGTTGTAGAGTTTAAGGGCGAGAATGGCCCACAAACTCCGGCGGTTCTTTTCAGCGCCACGAATAAAGATCCATTGGCTCTCAATGAGTTTAAGGTCATTGAGGGCGCCTCGCCCAGCTACAACAACTGGTGCGACGTTGACCGGCTTTTGCTGACGATGACCCACATCGCGGCAGGATGGAAGCTGAACTGGGGTAAAATTCCATATATCGCCATTGGCGTTAAGCACGGGAATCCATGCGGCGCCGCGGTTGCTGATTCGCTGGAACAGACCGCGTGGAGGATGGTTAAAGGAGATACGCGCGCAATTTTCGGCGGTCTGCTGATGACTAATTTTCCGGTCACAGCAAAAGTGGCCGACGCCATGGCTCAGGCAATGCCTGACGGCAAAGCCAGATTTGACGGCGTTATTGCCCCCTCATTCGATGAGGGCGCAATTAACACGCTTTCCCGCGCCAAGGGAAAGTGTCGGTTAATCGTCAACCTCGCCCTCGCCGAAGACTCTGCGCTTTTGGACATGACTCCTCGCTTCCGATATATCCGTGGAGGAATGTTGGCACAACCGGCCTACTCGTTTGTTTTAAACCTTTTCGGTCCTGAGATAATTAAGACAGGAGAGTTAGGCGGTGATCACGCAAGGGACCTGGTTGTTGCTTGGGGTATAGGATGTTCTTCTAACAGCAACACTATCACTATCGTGAAGGACCAAGCTCTTATCGGCAACGGCGTCGGCCAGCAGGATCGGGTGGGAGCTGCCGAACTTGCTGTCAAACGCGCCGTTGACGCCGGGCACAAAGCAGACCTGCAGGACGCTGTTGCGTACAGCGATTCGTTCTTCCCGTTCCCTGACGCGGTCGAGGTTTTAATCAACGCCGGCATCCGGACAATCTTCAGCACCACCGGTAGCGTCAATGATGGGATTATCCAGAAGCTTTGCGCGGACAAGGGAGTAACCCTGGTTCAGCTTCCTGACTCCAAGGCCCGCGGTTTCTTCGGGCACTGACAAAAGTCTTCAAACAAAAATCAATGGCCGTGAAAACTTACAACTTTCCGGCCTCTTTTTTTTATTAGAATATTACGGTGGGTTTTTGTTTTGTGGTATAATAAACTAATATTGCATGGCAACCGAAATTATAATTGTAAGTTTAGGCGCGATTTTTGCAGTTGTTGCTGTGGTGGAATTTTTTGTTTACCAAAAAAATAGAAAAGAAAAAAAGGATTTAGTTAGAAGAGAGGAGGACGCTCAATATAAAATGTACGAAATAGCGGTGTTAAATGAGCTGAGCGAGAAGATGGGTTACTCGCTTGGAGTTCAAAATGTAATAGAAGTTATTATAAAAACACTACCAGATTTTATTGATTACACGGCTGTTGCGTATATGATTTTACTTCCTGAAAAAATAAATTTTAGAACATACGTTAAGGAAATAATTTCCAGTAAATTTATTTCAGAAGTAAAAGAAAAAATGCTCGGTTCTCTTGGAGATAATTTTAGGCGTGTTGCGATAGAGGATAAAATTTGGGGTGCCAACATTAACGACGAGTCAAAGGAAACCGTAAAATCATTTTTTAATATCCCCATAGAAGTAAATGGAAACCTTGTAGGCTTGATAACAGTGGCTAGCTCAAAAGACAATTTTTATAAAGAAAAACAGATAACTACTCTGCAAAAAATAGCTAGCTCTGCGGTAGGAGCAGTTAAGCGTTTGCAAGATGTTGTTGAAACAGAAAATAGTAAGATGAACGCATTGGTGGCGAGCATGACAGACGGAGTGGTTATGAGTGATATGGATTACCGTGTTCTTGTTGTTAACCCCGCCGCAAAAAAGGCTGCAGGATTAGAAGATAAAAATAATTTATCTTTATCAGATTTCTCCGAAGGAGTTAAGGATAAAATAGATTTGAAGGACAAAATTGAAGAAAGTATTCGCTTGGATAATATTTTTGTTTCTGACGAGGTTTTACTCGCAGACCGTTTTTTTAAGATAGTTGTTTCTCCCGTTAAGGATGAACAGAGAACGCTGGGGTGCGTTATAGTTTTTCGTGATATGACCCACGAGAAAGAAGTTCAAAAAATTAAGGATGATTTTACCTCTATGATAGTACACGAACTTCGCTCTCCACTAGATTCTATAAAGAAAATGGTAGAATTGATGAGATCGTCTACGATGAAAAAGGCAGAAAGCGCAAATTGTCTACAAATGGTATATGGCAGTTCTTCTGATATGTTAGAACTTATTAACAATCTTTTAGATGTAGCCAAAATAGAGGCCGGAAAATTTTCGCTTACAAAACAGCCGTCAGATATAAGGGAAGTAATTAAAGATCGTATTATGTTTTTTGACATAGCCGCAAAAGATGCTAATGTAAGATTGGTAAGCAAGCTTGGCGAAAGTGTGCCCGATAAAATTTTATTTGACCCGCACACAATTTCTCAAGTGCTAAATAATCTTATCTCTAATGCGTTGAAATTTAACAAAGAAAATGGCAGTATAGAGGTGCAAGCTTTGATGCATAAAAAAGGAGAAAATCTTCAAAAAGAAGCGAAGGGTGTCGGAATCAGCTGGTTTATAACGAAAGACGTTTTAGATATTCCTGACTCGTTATTTGTTGCCGTTACAAACACGGGAGCCGGTATAGCCAAAGATCAAATAGATAAGCTGTTTAATAAATTTGTGCAGGTTAAAACTGTCTTTGCAAAAAAGGGCGGAACCGGGTTGGGCTTGGCCATAACAAAAAGTATAATTGAGTCGCACGGAGGCATCGTGGGAGCAGAATCAACCGAAGGCGAGGGGGCAACTTTTTACTTTACCGTACCGTTGAGTGAGCCTGATGAAAAAACTGAAACAGCAACCGGCGCACCAGTAAAAATAAAATAAAAATTATAATAAGTTAAGATTTATATAATAAAAAATCATGGCAGATACACCTAAAAAAATTCTAATTGTTGAGGACTCGAAAACTTATCAGTTAATTATTTCCCAGAAACTTGCAGAAGAGGGATTTATTGTATCTACAGCTGAAAATGGAGAGGAGGGGTTAATCGCTACAAAAAAGGAAAAACCGGATTTGATTCTTTTAGACATTGAAATGCCAAAAATGGACGGTATTGCTATGTCCAAAAGATTGAAAGAAGATGGCATCGAAACGCCAATTATTTTTTTAACAAATATGGGAGATTTAGGCCATATTAGCGAGGCAATTGAGACTGCGTCAGAGTATATTGTAAAGTCAGACATAACAGCTGAGGGCATAGTTGCCAGAGTTAAAGGGAAACTTGGACTAAAGTAATTTTATAAAACTTTTTTAAACAGCGTCGTTATCGGGCGCTGTTTTTCGGTTTATAGGTATTAATCTTTGACAGAATAAAATTGTTTTGTTATGATTCAAGCATTATGTCGGAATCGTTTTCCGACTCGTTCTTTGCAATTTTTTTACAGGAGAAGAGCCATGGCTACGATTCTTCTTACCGGGGTGACCGGCACAGTTGGATCAAGTCTTGCTCCTCTCTTAAAAGAGCGGGGGCACAGGCTGGTCTGTTTGGTGCGCGGAGACGACCCTGTCGCCAGAACAGAAAAAGTGTTTGGGTGCTTAGACGGAGTTGATGTTTTGCGCGGAGATATTGTTTCTCCGGGGCTGGGAATTTCTCCAGCTGTGATAAAACAGTGGCGGGGAAGGATTGATAAAGTTATCCACTGCGCTTCGGCGATTAAGTTTGACGAGTCGCTGGCAAAAGAGATAACTCGTATCAATGTTTTCGGAACAGCTAATGTTTTGGTTTTTGCTGAGCATATGCAGATTCCGGAATTTCACTACGTCAGCACAGCCTACATAGCCGGAACCGCCGACAAGTTTAAAGAAACAGATCTCGACATCGGCCAGAGCTGCCGTAATGTCTATGAACGGACGAAAATGGAAGCTGAGAGACTGGTTCGAAGATGGGAAACTGAAAAGTATTCTATCTATCGCTTGGGTATTATTGTCGGAGACACCATTACCGGGTGCACCTCCGCCTTTAACGGATTCTATGTTTTTGTAAGCCGTTACTGCGAACTAAGGGATTATTGCCTGAGCAAACTTGCGGAGGCCGGGCGTGATATAGGAGAAATTGGTATAACGCAAGACGGAATGCTTCAGCTTCCGATTTTTGCAAATTTCTCTCCTTTTTCTACCCTTAACATAGTACCCGTTGATTGGGCTGCGAGATCGCTTGCTGATCTTGCGGAAGTCCCCGCAAACGGCACAACATATCATGTTGTGCACCCAAGCCCCCCAAGAGTCATGTGGTTAAACGACATTTCGCTACGTCATCTCGGTATAACGGGATTACGCTACGGACAGTCGCAAAACCATGACTCAAAGACGGTGCTTTCGAAGCTTCAAAAGCTTTTCGATCGCGGTGTAGCGATGTATACTCCTTACACGACTCACGAGGCGCAGTTTGATGTTTCAAATATGCCTCGAGTGCTGGGAAGCGCGTATATTCCGCCACCCGATATCGATGAAGTTTTCGTCGTCAAGTTGATTGACTTTGCTAAGTCTGTCGACTTTGGCAGGACGAGAAGAAATCAAGAGCACAAAGCGGTGACTTAACCTCGCCGCCTTTTTTTTGCTTGATTCAATCGCTAATCTGTTGTAATAAGTAGATAGTGCTGAGATGTTCTCAGCTTTGACATTTAAAGACAATGGAGGTTTGATATGAAAGCGTACGTAGTCGAAACAAGAAAAAAGATTGAACCGTTTGGGGATTTAGCCCGGAATTGCCTAATTCTTAACCGTCCGCTTGCGGAATTACAGAGAGATGCTTTAGAACGGAGCGGTTTGGAGGTGATTTTTGTTTCTTCCAAGGTTGAAATCTCCGATTGCGATGAGCATCTTATAACTAATGACAATGTTTTCTTCACGCCGGAACTCATTGCGCTGTTTCTTAAGCTGGCGCGAGAAGGTGGGCGAGTTGCAGTTTGCGCGCTGACAAATGGGACGACCACTCAGCGGACGGGAGCCGGCATCCAAGACGTGCCGTACGGCAACAGCTTTACGCAGTACAACCTCTGCTACATCCCAAAAGACGGACACGATAATTTATCGCGCGTAGTGACGATTGATCCGGACGAGTTTTCTTTCTCGGTTAAAGTTCCGCGTCACATGTGCGGGTCTAAGGGTTATCAAATCCCGATGAGTGACAAGCTCATCGTTCAAATTGATCATTGGGCAAATTTGTGGGCCGCTAACATCGTTGCTATTTTAGCAGATGGCGCCCGGCTGGAAAGGAAGACTTGGTCGAAAAAGCTCTGGTTTGCCGTAAAAGCCTGGTCTTTCAATAAGTGGAAAATTCTCTGGCACCTTAATAAATCCGGTAGAGGGTGCGACATACACCCTACTGCTTACATTGAGGGGAGTACTATCGGAGAAAATGTTACCATTGGTGCGAAAGCCGTTGTCAGGGAATCTGTGATTGGCAACAATGTTACCATTGGCAATAGTACAGTTGTTGAAGAATCTGTCATTGGAGAAAATTGTGCCATTCTCAAGGGGCACATCCTGTATTCTGTTTTTTACCCCGGTGTTTTCTCCTTTGCGGAAATGGTTTCGGCCAGCATACTGGGCCAGGATGTGTTTATCGGATCTGATGTAACGCTGACGGATTTCCGTATTGACGGGAAAAACGTTACCGTTATAAAGAACAGCAAACCTGTCGACAGCGGGAATCTTTTTCTTGGTTCTTGCGTCGGTCACAGGACGCGCCTTGGTTCGGGAACTATCGTGGTTCCCGGCAGGATGATTCCTTGCGATTTACAAATCGTTGCCAGGCGGGAAAGGATTGTTTCAGGGAAATTCGACGATTTGGTCGTCGAGGGGCCGTTCATCAGAAGGTAACTTGCTGCCAAATTCATTTTGGCAGCTTTTTTATTAATACACACTTTTCATGTTTTAGATTTTAATAGTATAATGAATTAATGAATGCTTTTGCTGTCACGGGATTAATTGTTCTAATCCCATGTATCGTAGTTGGTATTTTTACTCTGATAAAAGGGAGAAAAAAAATCCATCTCGTGTGGAATGCTTTTTGTTTTTCAGTTGCGCTATGGGGCTTTGGAATGTTTAAAATAGGAACCGCCGTAAATCAAACAGACTCACTCTTCTGGTGGAAAATAGCAGAGGTCGGAGTTATTTTTATTCCGGTGTTTTTGGTCCACTTTGTAATAAGTTTTTTAAAATTAAAAAGAAGGTTTTTTTTGGCTCTGTTTTATGTGGCGACTATTTCTTTGCTGTATGCGGATTTGTTTACTAATTATTTTGTAAAGGATTTATATTTTGCTTTTAACCAATTTTATTATATATCCGCGACGCCCCTATATAGCGTTTTTATATGTTTATTTATTGTTTCGGTTATTTATGTTTTGTTCGAATTGAGCAGAGTTTATAGAAAGACAACAAGCATAATAAGATACCAGATAAAATATCTGATACTGGCCTTTGCAATAGGGTTTAGTGGGGGAGTGACTTCTTACCTGCCTGTTTATAAAATAAATGTATATCCAGTCTGGAATGGCCTGATACTTGTCTCCGTATTAATGGTGGCGTATGCTATTTTGCGTTATCGCTTGATGGATATTCGTATAGTTCTGAAGAAAACAGCCATATATCTTGTTTCAGCTTCGTTTGTTTACGGTATATTTTTCTTTTTAGCTTGGGCTTTCGAAAATTATTTTGGGGGAGTTTTTACGTCAGCCGCTTATTTATCGGGCTTAATTTTGGCGCCAGTATTTGTTATTCTTCTTTTGAGATTTTATTCTCTTGTTCAAAAAACGGCAGACAAATATTTATTTTACAGTTTATATAGCCACCAGGAAACAATTGCAAAATTAACCGACGAGTTGACCGACTCGATTGATTTAAGCAAGATAATAGATTCTATAGTCAATAGCATTAAACAGTCGATGCAATTAAATAGAGCGGGAGTTTTATTGATTGACCAGAGTGGGGAAGTGATAAAATATAAGATTGCAAAAACGATTGGTTTCAACGAGAATAACGGCATCAGTTTGGTGCAGGATAATTTTTTAACCCGCTATCTTGAAAAAACTCAAAAACCATTAGTTAGAGACGAGATACAGATGCTTTCGAAAGACTCGTCGGACATAAACGAAAAAGAAAAATTCAGCAAATTTTTTGAAAATATGAAGCACATTGAGGCGTCTCTGTGTCTGCCCATGATAATTTCGGGAAAGCTGATTGGTATAATCGTTTTGGGAAGCAAAATCTCGGAGGACGCCTACACAAAAGAGGATTTAGAACTTTTAATAACCTTGTCAAAGCAGGCCGCAGTCGCTATTGATAACGCCCGTCTTTATAAAGAAGTTCAGGATTTTAATGAAAATTTACAACATAAAGTTGATGAGCAAACCCAAAAAATTAAACAATCTTACGAGGCAGAAAAAGAATATAGAGAAAGAATTGATTCAATAAGAGTAGAAGACGAAGCTCTCTTGGCCAACATTGGAGACGGCGTAATAGCGGTGGACAAAGAGGGGAAAGTAACTTTTATGAATAGGGCGGCCGAAGATATGCTTATGATTAAAACGGAAAATGTCGTAAATAGACCATATGACGAAATCTTATTGTTGCAGAACGAAAAGGGAGAAACTATTCCTAAAGAGAAAAGCCGTTTTTTCAGTGCCCTATCTTCTGGAAAAAAGACAGCCGTCGATATGTCCAGAAACGTAGATTCGATATATTATTATGTAAGGGGAGACCAAACCCGATTTCCCGCAGCAGAAACCGTAGCCCCCGTTGTTCTTTTAGGTAATATAATAGGAGCTGTTGATGTTTTTCGTGATATCACAGTGGAAAAGGAAATAGATAAATCAAAAAGTGAATTTGTATCACTTGCTTCACATCAGTTGCGCACACCACTTTCTGCAATTAAATGGTATTCGGAGGTGCTTTTGAAAGAAAGAACAGGAAAGCTTGTTCCCAAGCAAAAAAAATATTTACGGGAAATAAACCGAGGCAACGAAAGAATTATAAATTTAGTCAATGTCTTACTCAACATTTCCCGTCTTGAGGCGGGCAAACTGAAACCAAATTTGACTGAAGTCAATATTAAAAAACTAATTGAGGAAATTATAAAAGAAGAGAAGCGCGAAATAAAAAAAAGGAAACAAAAATTTAGTTTTGAGTGTGACGCTAACTTACCAAAAATTAAAACAGACACAGATCTCCTCAGGACAGTTTTACAAAGCGTTATTTCGAACGCAATAAAATATACGCCGGAATTAGGAAAGATAATTTGTAGAGTACAAAAGAAAAACAACATTATTGAACTGCAGGTAATTGACACGGGCATAGGAATTCCAAAAGAACAGCAGAGCAAAATTTTCGGAAAATTGTTCCGGGCAAGCAACGCCTTCGCGCAGGACGCAAGAGGAAACGGCTTAGGTCTTTATACTGCTAAAAAGATAATAGAAATACTGGGCGGACAAATAAGGTTTAAATCTAAGGAGGGCGAGGGGACAACTTTCTTCATTGAATTTTGAGATGTGCCCGTTCAAGAATACGCAATCCATTTCACTCAAAGCGTAGCACCCGCAAGTAAATAATAATTAAAGAACAGCTAATTTTTGTTATGAAAAAAAATATATTTAAATTTTTCCTGATAGTTGGTTGTGTTGCCTTCGTTCTTCCGGCGTTGGCTGTAGTCGACGTTCCTTCCAGCGTAAAAATAACTTCGGTTAAGGAAAACATTTTTAGCGGGAAAGGAGTCAATGCCGAGGGCACGGCCTTAGCGGGAGGACTTGTGCGTGTCGGCATCTATGATATAGCTAGCAATCTTATTCATTCATCAGAAATTATTGTAAACGAGACAGGGGGATGGTCTATTAATTTTAACCAACCCTTAAAGAACGGCAAGTACTACATTGAGGCTACGGCTACGGGTCTTGGTGGTGAATGGGGCGCCCCGGTGAAATCGGACATTATAAACGTTCGTGGTCCTTTCGCGCTCATAATAGCTATTTTTTCATTATTGGTTCTTATTTTAACTGCGGTATTTGTAAGCGGATGGTATTTAAGTAAGCGGGCAGAAATAAAACGCTACCAAAGGATTTTGATTACGGAAAGGGATATCGCTTCTTCTTACCAAATTATGAAAAACGATGTGCAAAAAGCGCTTAAAAAAATGTCTGGTGGTGAGCTTGACGAAGGAGCAACGCGGGAGGTAGAGTTCTTATTGGAGAAGACAAATGATAATTTAGAAAAAATGAATAAATATATAACAAAGGGGATCAATATATTAAGGAAGTATGATATAATAAGCAAGATAGATAAAATAAAAAAGCAAGATTAATCTTAATGATAGTAATTTATAAAAATATGAACCCCGTTAGAAGTTGGAGCGGGGCAATATAATAAGAAAGGGTTGTCTGAAGTTAGCTATTAGCTATATAAAGACAACCTCTAACGGGGTGAAAATTTTAATCGCAGAGGACGAACACGCCCTTTCAGAAGTAGTAAAAGAGGAGTTCAAAGCAGAAGGTTTTGATGTTAATGTTGCTAAAAACGGAGAAGAAGCGCTTTCAATGGCAAAAAAGATTCATCCTGACGCTATGCTTTTAGATTTAATAATGCCGAAAAAAAGCGGTTTGGACGTCTTAAAGGAAATAAAAGAAGACAGCGCGCTCAGGGATATGCCGGTTATTATATTGTCTAATCTTGCTGATGACGAAAATATAAAAAAGGGTCTTGCCTTAGGAGCTGTAGATTACTTTGTTAAAACGCAGCACTCCGTTTACGAGGTTATAGAAAAAGTCCAAAAGTATCTGCAAAAAAAGTAATTTTTCTTACCGCATGAAAAATCCAGAAAATGCGCCGAAACTGGATGCAAGGGGTTTCGGTTTAATAGATTTTATAATCATAGGTTTCGTTTTTTTAGTCATAGTTTTTATAATTATTTCGAACGTTATTGCATACAGGTATTAAACATTTAAAAGTATATTATTAATTTTTTAGCCATGGCATTAGACAGAAGAACATATATTATAATCGTGGGGATGCTGATTGTTTTTTTACCGATAGTAATATTTGTTTTTTGGGACAATTTCGGTCCGATATTGTCGTCTCTCAAGACTCTGTTTACGTCGGCCGATTTATATCAAAGCGCCGGTACAGGAGTGCCCTTGAAGCTCTTAGACGGCATAAAATAGACTATTTTAATTGGAAATGGATTATTTTTTTATCTTATATATTTTTTTTGGTATTTCTCCGAGCTTGTTATGGCTCGGTTATTATATGCGCAAGGATGTGCATCCGGAATCCAAAACAATGATTGCCAAGGTTTTCTTGGCGGGTGCCCTTATAACGGTTCCAACTTTTTTGGTTCAAGTCTCCTCTGCTTATTTTTTAAAGAGAAGCGGAATTTCAGGCGTAGCAGTAAACGTACTTTACTTTTTTGTTGTAGTAGCCTTCACAGAAGAAATGTTTAAATTTTTAGCCGTCAAGGACAAAATTATGAAGAGCCCCGAAACTGACGAACCGGTGGATGTAATGCTTTATATGGTTATCGGAGCATTAGGTTTTGCTGCGGTCGAGAATATTATGTATTTGACGCTACCTTCGTACAAAATGTCCTTTAATGATGTTTTAAATAGAACGGTGGTTCTAACAATAGTCAGATTTTTGGGCTCTACTCTTTTGCATACACTTTCCTCCGGGTTGGTAGGTTATTTTTTAGCGCTTTCCTTTCGTGAAGCAAAGAAAAAATTATGGCTTGTTATCTGCGGGGTAATTTTAGCCACATTGATTCATGGTACTTATAATATGTCTATAATGTTAGCTCGTGGGTCGTTAAAGTTAATAATACCGGCGGGGATCTTGGTTGTCCTTGCAATTTTCATCTCGTTATTTTTTGCCCGCCTCAGAAGAATTAATAGTACCTGCGAGATAGAGATTACACATAACGACAAGGGTCTGTGAGTTTTTTCTGAAACCTTCTAGGGAATTTAAAAAATATCGCAAAACACGTAATTATTGAAAAATAACGCTTTTGTGGTATATTTATACAATAGGGGCGTGGTGAAATGGTATCATAAGGGTCTCCAAAACCCTTGGTCTGGGTTCGATTCCCAGCGCCCCTGCCATAGTAATGTTCCTTTCTGGGAGGAATAAGTTTATACAATGCAGGGTAGTCATAATAAAAGTTCAAATTTCTCTGTAAACGATTTGATACTTTTTTGTGTACACTCTGTAATCCTATCTTCAGAACAATGTAGCTTTGAGAGATTGGTGAAAGAGTGCTTTACTATATTTCCCGACACGCTTAAATTTACAAGATATCCGATTTGGCCCGATTCACGAAAATTAGACAGACCGCTTAGAGCGTTGCGAAAAGAGAAAATGATAATAGGGGACCCTAAAACATATTTTATCCTTACAAAACATGGAGAAGAAAGAGCGATGGCTGTTTCAAAAAAATTAAGACAAGGGAAGCTTTTATAAAATTACCGTTATGCTGGTAGTAATGGTGGGCAATAGAAAATTTAAATGATAGAATAATGCAAAGGAGTTTAAGTAAATAATATATCATGTTTTTATATCGTTGGTTTAACAATCTAAGAAATAAAAATTTTTCTCAAATTCAAGTTAACACGCTTAAGAAAATTATTATAATAACAACAGGCGCTCTTTTGCTGTTGGTTTGTGTGTTGTATTTTGAGATTTACATTCCTTTAAATCCAGACTCCCATGAAACCGTTACGATTACCGTTCAAAAAGGATGGGGGGATGATGATATTGCAAACGAACTGCAAAAACTAGGACTTATCAGAAGCCATAATTTTTTTGAACTTTATGTTATAACAACTCTTAAACACAATTCTTTACAGGCCGGAAAATATAATTTTTCGGCTAAAATGTCCATTTATGAGATTGTCGGCAAACTGGTAAGGGGGGACGTTTTAAAAGACAGATTTGTCATTCTCGAGGGATGGGATGAGGCCGATATCGGAACGTATTTAGAATCGAGAGATATCTGCAAAAAAGACGATTTTCTTTCTCTTGTTAAAAATGACTATTCTGATAAGTTTGATTTCTTAGCGGATAAACCAAAGGACGCCGATCTTGAGGGATATCTTTTTCCGGATACATACGAAGTTTCAGAAGAAGGAGGATGCAAAGACGCGTTGGAGGCTATGCTGGCTAATTTTGGTAAAAAACTTACGCCGGAATTAAGGACTGAAATAGAAAGTCAAAAGAAGTCAATTTTTGATATAGTAATAATGGCCTCTCTCTTAGAGAAAGAGGTAAGGACATTAGAGGATAAAAAAATTGCTTCAGGGATTTTATGGAAAAGAATAAGTATTGAAATGCCCCTGCAATTGGATGCAACAGTTAATTATGTTACAGGAAAAAGTGATCCAAGCGTCCTCTTAAAGGATGCGAAAATTGATTCTCCTTATAATACATATATGTATAAGGGTTTGCCTAAGGGACCCATATCTAATCCAGGCATTGACTCAATAATGGGTGCTATTTATCCGACCGAAACAAAATATTGGTTTTATTTGTCTGACGGCACAACCCACTTCAGCGCAACTTTAAAAGAGCACAACGCCAACAAGGCAAAGTATTTGGGCTCTTGACACGTGAAACAAAATAGATTAAGGTAACATCATATATTAATAATCCGCAGACAGCAGGTGGCGAAAGCCTTAAATCCTGCCGAGGATAAACATATTTTTGAGTGTTTATTTTTGTCTGTGGAAACGGGCATTTTTATTTATAAAATAGTGACGAATAATGAGTTCAACGTAAAAAATTAACAAAAGGCATCGTCGCAACAAGTTGCGACGTAAGTGTTATTTGCAAAGCTACGCTATGCAAATGCCCTTAGCCTCGCTCACACGACCGTGGCATTAACAAAAGAACAAAAAACAAAGCAAATAGAAGACATTAAGGCAAAGGTTTCAAATCAAAAATCAATGGTTTTTGTTGACTTTGCTAAAGTTCCGTCAAGGGAAATGTTTGGGTTAAGAAGGTCCTTAAAGGCGGCAGGATGCAATTTAAAAATTGCTAAGAAAACATTGGTTAGAATTGCTTTCGGACAGTCAAATATTTCTTTTTGGAATAAAATAAAGGAAGTTATTCCCGGGCAATTAGCGGTAGTTTTTGGGGTGGAGGATGAGATAGCTCCCGCAAGACTTTCAAATGAGTTTGCAAAAAAACAAGAAAATTTCAAAATTTTGGGAGGAATATTTGAAAAGCGGTTTATTGGTAGGGAAAAGGTATTAGAACTAGCCAGTATCCCGCCAAGAAACGAGCTGTTGGGCAGATTGGTCGGCTCTATATACAGCCCAGTATCAAGCTTTGTAAGGGTATTAAATAAAATAAGAGAAATTAAAGAAAGCAAATAATTTTTATAATTATTAATTTTTAAATTTTTAAAATAATTTCTAAATTTCTTAATTTTTAAAAATTTGAGTATTCACTCATTATTTAAAAATTGAAAAATTGGAAAAATTAAAAATTCATAACAACATGGTAGACGAAATAAAAACAGATCAACCCGCAGAAGTGGGAGTACCAGCTAAGTTTGAAAAATTGGTTGGTGAAATAGAAAAGATGCAAATCGTAGAGTTAGCCGAGCTTGTTAAGGTTTTAGAAAACAAGTTTGGAGTATCAGCAGCCGCTCCAGTTGCAGTGGCAGCCGCCGCCGCACCAGTTGAGGAAAAAACATCTTTTGATGTTGTGTTGAAAGAAGTTGGAGCTCAGAAGATAGAGGTTATTAAGGCCGTTAGAGATGTTACTGCAAAAGGATTAAAAGAATCAAAAGACTTGGTTGATGCAGCTGCAGCTGGAACAGCTCAAACAGTTAAGGAAGGAGTAAAGAAGGAAGAGGCTGATGAAATTGCCAAGAAATTTACAACAGCCGGTGCCAAAGTGGAAATAAAATAGTTTTCTATAAAACAAAAAACAGCCCGTCCTTTCGGCCGAGGCTGTTTTTTTGTTAGAAAAATGATAAAATTGTTTAATGAGTGGGGCACGTAGCTCAGCTGGTTAGAGCGCACCGTTCATTCACCCCGTTAGATATTACGGGTGGTTAGCTCAGTGGTAGAGCATTGCATTCACATTGCAGGGGCCACAGGTTCGAACCCTGTACCACCCACTAAAATATCTAACGGGGCAAGTCGGAGAGGTGGCAGGTTCGATCCCCGCACTGTCCACAGAAATATCTAACGGGGCAAGTCGGTGAGGTCTGTGGTCCGAGTCCACACGCGCCCACAATTAATAAAATGGTAGCTATATTTAGAAAATTAGTTTGGACGGACCACTCGAATATAAAAATGCGCCAATACGGGCTTTCTAAGCAGAAGTTGTCGGGAATACTTGCAAAACCAGAGCGCAGGGAAAAGGGGATTGCTCCTGGAACTACAGCCGTGATGAAAACAAACCCCACTTCGCTAAAGCTTCGCGGGGCAAGTAAAGAAAATTCTATGTTAAAAATAAAGTGGAAACCAATAAGGGCTCCTGGGGAAATATGGATAATGTATAAAGATGTTAGAAGGGCGTCTAAATATGGAGAAAATATTCGTAAAATAATTAGTGCCTGGAGGTATCCTGGAATTTCTAAGCCTGGCGAAGAAATTCCTATACCAGAGGAGATACGCCGGGAGCTTTTAAAAAATGAACTTAAATAAATATATCGGGTATACTCTTTTAATAATTGGATTATTGATAATAGCGGGCACCCTTTGGCAGTCATATAATGTTTTCACCGGAAAGGCTCCCGTACCTTTAGTTTTTATGACTCCGGTAACTTCCAAAACGCAAGATGCTCCTCAGGCGAGCGAGCAAATAAATGAAGCGGTAAAAAAACAGATTGAGCAGATTATACCGTCCAGCGCGATAACCAAAATTTTAAATTTATCTGTTTGGTCGTTTTTAGCAGTTATTTTTATGATGGGTGGTAGTATAGTTTCTTCAATTGGTGTAAAATTAATAAAAGTTACCGGTTAATAAATTTCTGTAACCAAAAAATGGAGAAAAATAGCGGAGAAAATGTTTTATCTCAATGGGTTGTATGGCAATTTTTCGAAATGCCTGCGGTTTTATTTAAAGTTTGGAACAACTATCTGGTATTTGCCACGAATCTTTTTTCTTTGCCTTTGCTCTTAAAAACGTTTTTCTCTCCGTGGAGAAGGTATAAATGGAGATATCCGAAGGGTTTTGATTTGGGAGAGTTTTTTAGTACACTTGTTTCCAATATTTTCTCGAGGTTTATGGGGGCACTTGTGAGAATTTTCCTGATTGTTGCCGGTATTTTATTCCAAATTTTTGTTGTTGTGGCCGGAGCGGTGGTTTTTGTAGCGTGGTTATTGGTACCATTTATTATAATGTTTGGGTTGATGCTTGCTATTTTTATATAATTTATCGAGTCAAATAATTTTAAATTTTTATTTCTGTATTTTATTTCACGTATGTCATACAATTTGATAAAAGTAAGAAAATGTATAAAGGTTACACGAAAAATTTAAAATTAAGACTTGAGGAGCATAGAAAAGGCTTAGGTGAATACACAAAGAATAAGGGTTCATTCAGGCTAATTTATTTTGAAGGTTGTCTAAACCAGCAAGATGCAACCCATCGCGAGAAGTATTTTAAAACATATTTTGGTAGATTATTTATAAAAAACAGACTCAAGTCTTATTTGACCCGATGAAATTTATTTTTGAATTAAAAAATACAGCCGTTTTTCAGGCAGTAGGCAGGAAAAAATTTCCGCTTTTTAGGTTCTCAAAATTTTTGAGCAGATTATTTTTGGGCTTGTTTTTTATTTCTTTTCTTCCTTTGACGTTTTCTTTATTTGGCTTAACTGGAGGGACCATGGCTGAACGGGCGCCACTTTTGTTTATCTCTTTATATCTTGTTTTTTGGAATCTTAGTCTCTTTACGGAATTAAAAGTAAAAAAACCGATTCTTTCGGCGGGATTATCCGATGTTGTCCTTAGTCCCGATAATTATAATCTCGCTGATTTTTTAAGTTTAGAAGCGGCTGAGATTGCTTATGACGCAATTAAGTTTTGTAAAAAAAGAAAAATTCCGATTAGTTCTACGGCGCTATTTTATTCGGCAGTAAAGAACAATAAAGAAATTGCATTACTATCTTTCAGGCTTGGATTAGATAATATAAAACTGAAAGAAGATTTAAGGAACTATTTAGAAAAGATGCCCAAAGGGCAGGCCTCAGAGGAGCTCTCGGAAAGTTTTAAAAATACGATTCTCGAGGCGCTATCTGTCGCCAAAGAGAGGAGTCAATATCGAATAGGGGAAAAAGAAATTTTAACCTCGCTGGCTAAAAATGACGATTTCTTTAAAAAACTACTTATTGAAAACGATTTAAAGGCAGAAGATATCGCCAACTTAACCTCGTGGCTTGGTTTGGCGGAGGATTCAATTATGAAAAGCAGACAATTTTGGTCTTCAGATAATCTGGCCAGAGTTGGTTCTGTGGGGAAGGACTGGGCTTCGGGATATACAATAACACTGGATAAATTTTCAACCGATTGGCGAAGGGTCGTTTCAAAATGGAGATTTCGGGAGATAATTGGCCACAAGAAGGAGATAAAAGACACAGAAATGGTGTTAGCAAAATCCAATCTTTCCAACGCATTAATTGTTGGTGAGTCTGGTACCGGCAGAAAAAGTATAATACAGGCGCTTGCCCAAAAGTGTTTTCTGGGCCAATCTCTTCCCGAATTAAATAATAAAAGGGTTGTGGAGCTAGATATGATAGAACTTGCAGCATCTATCCAAGATTTTGAAAAATTAGAGAGTGAATTGGATCAAATTTTTATGGAATCGCTTACGGCCGGAAATGTGATTTTAGTGATTGACGACCTTGAAAACTTTGTTGGCCAGCCGGTTCAGAAGGCGGGTGCGGTTGATATCTCAGGAATATTATCAAAATATTTGGCTATACCAAATTTTCAATTTGTGGGAATTACAACCTACGCGGGATTGCATAAAAACATAGAGCAAAATCCGTCATTCGCAGAATTTTTCAGGAAAATAGAGGTTTCAGAAATAACAGAAGCAGAAACAATAAGTATTTTGCAAAGCGCTGCGCTTGAGGCAGAATACAAACACAAAATTTTGGTGTTATATCCGAGTATCCGTGAAATTGTTAATCTTACAGCACGCTATATGCCAAGCCTTCCTTTTCCAAAGAAGGCCCTTGATATTTTGGATGAAGCGGTGGTCTATGTGCAGTCGCTAAAAGAAAAAGTTATTTTTCCACATCATATTGCGGAAATTATTTCACAAAAAACGGAGATACCCGTTGGCAAAATGGACGTTAAGGAAAAAGAAGTTCTACTTAATTTAGAAAATTTAATACATCAAAGGATTGTTAATCAGGAGGAAGCCGTAAAGGAAATATCGATTGCTATGAGAAGGGCGCGAGCAGGGATTTCTTCAAAAAAAAGACCAATGGGTTCGTTTTTGTTCCTTGGTCCTACCGGAGTGGGAAAAACCGAAACGGCGAAAGCTTTAGCACAAATTTATTTTGGCTCTGAAGAAAAAATGATTCGGTTGGACATGTCAGAGTTTCAGGCAATTTCGGATATTCCAAGATTATTAGGGGCAGTTAGTCCGATAGAAATGCAGGGGCTTTTAACAACCCCCGTCAGGGAAACCCCATTTTCTCTGGTTTTGCTTGATGAGATAGAAAAATCGCACTCTGATATTTTGAATTTGCTTTTACAGATTCTAGACGAGGGCCGCATAACAGACGGGCAGGGCAGAAAAGTCGTTTTTACAAATACGATTGTAATCTGTACGTCAAATGCGGGGGCAGCTTCAATTTTTAAACAGGTAGAATCAAAACAAGCAGTGGAGAAAGATAAATTATTGAGCGATCTTTTTGACAAAAACATTTTTAAACCGGAATTTATCAATCGTTTTGACGCTACTGTAATTTTCAATCCCCTTACAAAGGAAAATTTATTGGATATAGCACAATTATCTTTAAAAAAGTTACAAAAGGATTTGAAAGAAAAGGAAATAGATTTTGAAATTACAGAAGCCTTGAAGGAAAAAATCGTTGATCTTTCTTATAAACCAGAATATGGAGCAAGGGAAATGAGAAGGGTTATCCAAGACAAAGTGGAGAGTGCTGTCGCACAAGCGCTTTTATCAGACAAGATAAAAAAGGGTGATATGATAAAAATTGACGCAGAAACATTTGAAGTGGTATCAGCCTCCTCTTGACACAAAAAAACAACAGAGTAATATGAAAGCATAGAAACTTTCATGAATAAAAACTTCGCAACATTATTGTTAAACTTGTTGTTGGACTTGCGCCAGGAGGTTTTTGATAGGAAACAGTAATAATAAAAACAAGCTATTAAAAATCCTCCAAGGCGGAGGATTTTTTCGTTGTTCATTTATAACTTTAGGGAAGGAGAGAAAAATGGGTAATAGCGTTTCTGAAAAAACCAGGTGTGCTGAACAGAAGTGTTTAGGAGAAATAGATCTTACAACAGAGGTCCAGATTGGCGGAGACAGTATAGGCTATCCGTGCAGCGCCTGTGGCAGGCTTCACACAGAGTCTGGCAGAGATATGGGTGGTTTGTTCTTTAAGGACGGCCTCGTGTCGCATAGGAAAGGAGTCTGAATATGTCTGAAAACACAACGCAAGATCGAATCGGAACTTACTATTGCGAGGAGTGCGGGGGGTATTACGATGGGAATGAATTGGCTGATGTCAACAATTGTCGGCGTGGACACGTTGTCAAAAAGATCAGCGACAAATCGAAAAGCGAGCTTTGGCCTAAATCTAAAGCCATTCCGGTGAAATAACGCGGGTGTGCTCTAGGGCATTCGGATAGCCTAAGGGGGGTGATAATGTGTCAGCCCCTTTTTTGTAATGTTCCTAAATATTGTCTAAAACCTAATTGTGCGACAATTATCCGAGTATATGCCTGTGGATAACTAGTGCAAAAGTCGGCTATTTTACGACTAAAATGGTGGTTTGGGGCAAGGTGTTGACTGGGTATCATAAAGTGGGATATAAAGGAGATGAGGTGGATAGATGTGGATAAAAGTGGGAAAACCCAAGGTTTCGGTGCATAACCATAGGCGACGAATAAGGTATCCAGCGAAAATTAGGCAGAGATGTATTCGATATATCATAGCCTAATTTTCGAGGCAATCTTGTTCGCCTCGCTCACAAGACCGTGTTGATAGGACAATATGAGCACACAATTGATGTTAAAAAACGCTTGGCTTTACCGGCAAAGTTTAGAGGAGAGCTTGGAGCGAAGATAATAGTCACAAGGGGTCTTGAAGGATGTCTTGCTGTATATACAGAAAAAGAGTGGACGATAGTGTCGGAGAAGTTGGCTACGCTGACAATGACTCAGGCAGAGGCAAGATCTTATACAAGAATGATTTTAGCGGGCGCTATGGAAGTTTCCCTAGATAAGCTCGGCAGAATTCTTATTCCGGATTATTTAAAGGAATATGCAGGACTAAAGAAAAGCGTTGTTATTTGTGGTTTGTCTAACAGATTAGAGGTGTGGGATTCTGAAAAGTGGGATATTTATAAAAAAGAGGCAGAAAAAGGAGTTGACGAAATGGTTTCTAAACTGGGGGGACTCGGGATTTAAATAAAACGACGAATAAAGTATTCAACGTAAATTAGACCCTATAGGTATAGATATATCTGGGTCTAATTTCCGAAGCAATCTTGTTCGCCTCGCTCATAAGACCGTGATACATACAGCAGTTCTTAAAAAAGAAGTTATAGAATCACTTAGCCCAGAGCAAAACGAAAATTTCGTTGATTGCACAATAGGTGAGGGCGGACATTCAGAAGAAATAATTAAATATATTGGGCCAGACGGAAAGATTTTAGGGATTGATTTAGACCCCCATCAGATTTCTGCGAGTCAATGGTTGCAGGCGCAGTTCAAAGAGAGGATAATTTTAGCTAACGACTCTTATACTCATTTAAAAGAAATTATTGAAAGGAAAAATTTTGGTCCAGTTGACGGTATCTTATTGGATTTAGGAATGTCTTCAGCTCAACTAGAAGGGACTCACAAGGGGTTTTCTTTCCAGGTAGACCAGGGCCTAGACATGCGATATAACGACGAGGTAGGGCACTTGACCGCAGAAAAAATTGTAAACGAGTGGCCAGAAGAAA
>Ga0268276_1000622_pt1 | contig 40115 bp, 28 predicted proteins | sample saktaG_4_FD_190145 | JGI IMG/M metagenome (GOLD analysis project Ga0268276, IMG submission 190145) | Saline water microbial communities from Sakinaw Lake, British Columbia, Canada - sak_2010_1_5_45m | ecosystem: Environmental > Aquatic > Non-marine Saline and Alkaline > Saline ...
GACTTTTTTCTAATCATCTTGATACTCGTAAAACAGTGCAGTAAAGCAATAAAAATAAAAAAGACATCTTGTATTGGATACAAAATGTCGGCTTTTAAATTATGGTGCGGACGATGAGACTTGAACTCACACGGCATTATATCTGCCACATGCCCCTCAAACATGCGTGTCTACCATTCCACCACGTCCGCATTAAAAAAGGTGCGAGCACCTTTTTAAGAGTTTATTCAACAGCAATGATATACGAATATATATCCTGTTTTCCATCAATCAAGTCAACCTCAATATCAGGATTTAGCTTCTTAGCATGTGCTACCATAAGTTCAATTTCATCCTCATCAGCATCATTACCATAGAAAATTGTTATGATTTCACGATTCTTATCAATCATGTCTTCCAACAAAGCTTTTGCAGTTTCAATACGTTCAGGTTTTGATACAAGGATTTCACTTCTTGTAATTCCTATAAAATCACCAATCTTTATTGTAACACCATTGAGTTCTGTATCACGCACAGCGTATGTGATTTCACCAGAACGCATGTTATCGACAATATTCATCATCTGTTCAAAATTATCATCTAATTCTTGAGTGGGATCAAAAGCCATCAATGACGCATAACCTTGAGCTATACTCTTTGTCTTTAGCACTCTAATAGAGCGGGTTGGACATAAATCCAGTGTTTGTTCTGCAGATAGTATAATATTCTTATTATTAGGTAATATAATGATGTGTTCAGCATTTAATGATTCAACAGCCTTAACAAATGATTCAGTCGATGGGTTCATTGTCTGTCCACCATCAATAATCAAATCAACACCTAATTCTGAAAAAGCTTCCTTAATACCATCGCCTGAAGCAACAGCAATAACGCCAAACTTAGCTTTCGGTTTTGTAGGTTTCTTGATTTCTTCATGTATGTGTTCACTTGGAGCATTTTCCATGATTGTAGAATGCTGAATACGCATGTTTTCAATTTTGATGGTTTGAATGTCGCCATATTTTTGTGCTAAGGTTAAAGCGACACCAGGTTGATTGGTATGAACATGAACCTTTAGTAAATCATCGTCAGTAACGACAACCAATGAATCACCCATTTGTGATAATGGATCCTTCATGAAATTTTCATTGAATTTCTCAGGTTTATGAAGTTTGACAATAAATTCTGTACAATATCCGTATTTAATCTCAAAATCGCCTAGATTTTCAGGACCTTGATAATGCTCTTTTTGTGAAGGTATGAATTGAGCTTCTGATTCATTGAGCATATTACCCTCAAGTGCCATAACCCAACCTTCGATGATTCTGATAAAACCTGCACCGCCACTGTCTACGACGCCTGCTTCTTTAAGCACAGGTAGTAAATCAGGTGTTTTGATAAGTGTTTCTCTTGCTTGTTCTAGATATAATTTCAGTACTTCTTCAACACTATTAAGATTTGATTGTTCACGGAGAACTTTTTCCGCAGATTCTCTGACAACAGTAAGTATGGTTCCTTCAACAGGATCCATGACTGCACGATATGCCATTTGATATCCACCAACAAGTGCTTGAATAAATTCTTGTACTGTTGCTGAACCATTATCTATCTTCGCTATTTCGCTATAAACACCACGAAAAAATTGGGAAAGTATAACACCAGAGTTACCTCTTGCTCCCATTAGTAGTCCACGTGATAGAATTTTAGATATATCGATTATAGATTGAGAATCTAATGAATTAACTTCTTTAATACCTGCCATCATAGTCATTTGCATATTGGTTCCTGTATCTCCATCAGGTACTGGGAATACATTCAAATGATCTATTTCTTTGTGATTATTTTTTAAGTTTACTGCCCCGTTAGTTACCATTTTCTTAAATAGAGTTCCACTGATAGCTTGATTCGCCATTTATAAATCCTCCCTCGTATTTGGAAAAATGAGTTGTGCATAACTTGTCCTTCAACGGTTAATTGAAGTGATTTCAGTTTTGCACTTTTACAGTATAGCATTATTACATCTAAAAAGCAATATATATATATACCATGTAATAACACCATAATTATACCATATATAATAAAATATGTTATCAAATTTCAGTCGCAGGGTTAAATTCAATTGTTTTATGATTTTTATGCGTAGATTATTGTTATTGTAGTTGCTTTTTCAATTTTATTGTGTTAAATTAGATTGTGCAGTAAGGAGTGAGAATATGGCTGAATGCTACGTAACAGGTAAAAAAACGATTTTTGGTAACAAACGCAGTCACGCGTTAAACGCGACTCGCCGTACTTGGAAGAGCAATCTTCAAACCGTACGTATTAAGGATGAAACCGGAAAAATTATTAAAGTAAAAGTTTCTGCTCGTGCCCTTAAAAAGAACAATTTAGAACGCGTTTAAAAATAAAGAAGGTCTAGGCCTTTTTATTTTTCTATTTTTTTGAGATAATTGCCAATACCTTACCTTCATGAACATGAACATATCCAACGGATTCACTAACTTCATTACTGATACAAAGTGGATCATATGGTAACAATCTATATTCGTTTAAGTTATACTTAAAGCCATCAAGTGATATCTTGGCTTTAGGATACCCGATAAACGTATTAAAATCCCTATTTGAAAACTCATGCACGCCCTTTTCTAAAAGAAAGAGTGTGCTATTATCATCTTTAATAACTAATTGTGGAAACTCGTTGAAGAACATGGTATGAACAATAAAATGTTCAATTCGCTCCCCACCTATACCACCGATTAAATAAAGCTCATCAGGATTTATCTTTGCTGCTTCCACAAGTGCTTGATGCGTGTCTGTCACATCTTTAACAGCATTCAATCTAACAACATTAAGATTCAATAACATACTGTGATTAGAAAGCGAATCAAAGTCACCCACAGCTAGATTAATCTTGATTCTTTGCTTATATAAACTGCTCACCGCTTGATCAACAGCGATGATATAATCGCTTTCAGTTAAAGGCATAATCTTTCTAATATCTTTGGGTGTGGGATATGTAACAACAAAAACTCTCATCGCAATGACAAGATGGCTTTTTGGCGATCTTTTTGATTAAAGAGATAGCTTCCAGCAACTGAGATATCCACACCTGCATCTCGGCAAAGCTTGATGTTATCTTCGTTAATACCACCATCAACTTCTATGACATATGATAGGCCATTTGCCTGTCTATATTTCACTAATTCTTTAACTTTATCCAATGTTTCAATGATGAAAGTCTGTCCACCAAATCCTGGTTCAACAGTCATGACCAAAATAAGATTCGCATGATCTATATAAGGCATTAAATCTGATATAGGTGTTTTTGGTTTGATAGATAATCCAACACCGATTCGATGAGATTCAATGCTTTTTATTGTTTCTTTTACTCGATTTGCTTCAGTATGTATGGTGATGAATTTAGGATTGCTTGCTGCAAATTGATCAATCCACTTTAGTGGTGCAGTGACCATAAGATGAATATCCAAAGGCAAAGGACTAATTTGAGAGATTTGCTTTGTGATTGCTGATCCAAATGAGATATTAGGAACAAAGTGACCATCCATAATATCTATATGTAAGTAATCCGCAGTATCTATGCTTTTTAGCTCAGCAACAAGGTTTGTAAAATCTGCAGTTAAAACTGAGGGTGCGATTTTCATAAGTGCCTCCTAATATTTTTCTTTTTGATTTTTTACTTCTTCACAAAACTGAACATAATTTTCATATCTAGTTGCTAGGATTTCTCCTTTTGAAACAGCTTCTTTAACTGCACAATCCGGTTCATTCAAATGCAAACAACTGGTTGTGAATCTACAATTTTCACTCAACTGAACAAAATCGGGATAAAATGTCTTAATTTCGTCCACATGAAAAATCAGAAATTCTATTTTAGAAAACCCTGGAGTATCAACGATAAAACCCTGATTAAATAAGTATAACTCTGTATGTCTTGTCGTATGCTTACCTCGACCTAAGGCTTCAGATATTTCTTGTGTCTTTAGATCAAGTCCAGGCAATAAAGCATTGAGAAGTGTAGATTTTCCTACGCCTGTTTGTCCAGCAAGCACTGTGATCTTATCTTTGAATATGTGAGCTAAAACATCAATGCCAATGCGCTGCTTGCTATTCACGTAGTATACTTCATATCCTATCGATTCATAATATTTCATATCTTCTTTAATAAGGTTCAGTGAATCCATATCAATTAAATCTATTTTAGAAATGACAATGACCGGAGTCAGTCTTTCTTGATTTAAAATAAGTAGAAATTTGTCCAACAAAAACAAACTGAAATCGGGTCTAACTGCAGAAAACACAAGTAATACCTGATCAACATTACAGACATCTGGTCTTACCAAATCGTTTTTACGGGGCAAAATTTCCATAATGAGCACTTGATCTTCAGCATCATCGTAGTAAACATAGTCTCCCACCTTAGGACTAACCTGCATTATTTTTTGTTCTTTTTTAGTTTTTTTGGTCAATTGGCGATAAAAACTATTGTCTTCATCAAGCTTCATATATCTTAATTTACCACGAGCAAAAGCTATGACTTCTTCTTTTGTTTCTACGTCAATTAGGGTATATTGGTTTGCTATTAATCTCTTTATAAAGCCTTTTTTCAAATTTTCCTCCTAAAGGTGTTGACTTCTCAACTGCCCACATGCAGCGTTGATATCGTGTCCTTGTTCCTTACGCAAGGTTACCTGTATATTATTCTTTTTCAATACATCATAAAAGTTTTCCATCGTTTGCGTCGATGATCTCTTATATGGTGCCTCAATGACTTCATTGTACGGAATAAGATTTACATAGACGTTGAGTCCTCTTAAGAGCTTGACAAGCTCTAAGGCTATTTCTGGTTGATCATTGAGTTGATCGATTAAAATATATTCAATTGTAACTCTTCTTTTTGTAATGTTTATGTAGTATTTAATTGCTTCAATGATATCTTCAATTGGATATCGTTGATTGATTTTCATCAAGCTTGTTCTGATTTCATTGTTTGGTGCATGTAAGCTGATTGCTAGATTAACCTGTAGTCCCATATGTGCATATTCTTTGATCTTGGGAACAATACCACTGGTCGAAACAGTTATATGTCTAGCACCAATCGCTAAACCTTTGGGGTGATTGACCGACGTTAAGAAGCGCATCAGCTGTTCATAATTGTCAAAGGGTTCACCGATACCCATAACAACCACATAAGATATTCTTTCGTCTAGTAATTTTTCAGTTTCAATGATTTGTGCAATGATTTCACCTGCGGTTAAGTCCCTTTGCTTCTTTAGTAACCCAGAAGCGCAAAATGTACATCCAATATTGCATCCAACCTGTGTCGTAACACAGATGGAATTGCCATAGTGTTGTTTGATGAGTACAGATTCAATTAAATGCCCATCATGAAGGCTATATAAACACTTAAGAGTACCATCGCGACTCACATGCTTAAGAACAAGCTCAAGAGCTTGTAATTTATAGTTTGATTCTAAGAGTTCAATCAATTCTTCTGAAAGGTTGGTCATCTCTTTAAATGAGGATATTTTTTGTTTATATAACCAATTCCAAATTTGATCCGCACGATACTTTTTTTGGTTATTTTCTAAAAGAAATTCTACTAACTCTTCATGGGTTAGATCATAAATCAGCATGTTATCACCTATACTTTATTATACACGAATATTTAGTAGAAAGAAAAGAAAAAACCTGAGTTTCAGGTTTTTAATTTCGGACGATAGCTTGATAACTGAAACTCAATCGATTGGTTATTTTTTTCATGAGTTGATCGATATCATCATTTTCTAAAGTCTTGTCCACATCATTGAAAACGAGATTGAAAGCGATTGATTTTTTACCACTTTCGATGTGTGATCCCTGATAGACATCAAAGACATTAATTTTAACTAAATTTTTCTTTGCTGTTTGCTTGATCATTTGAATTAAATCCTCTGCATTGACATGCTCATCAACGACGATTGCTAAATCTCTTTCTATATTTGGAAATTTACTAATAGGTTGATAGATAATTTGAGGGCTTTGTTCAAGTAATGGGGCTAAATCAATATCGACAACAACCGTCGTATCAATGCCTAATCTTTTAACTTCAAGTGGATGTAATTCCGCAATTTGTCCTATGACTTTGTCTTCATAAAGCACATTAGCTTGCCGATAGGGATGATAGGTTTCAATATGGTTGGTAGGTATATAACTTAAGTTGACATGAATTGAATCAAACACACTATCCAATAAGCCTTTTAGTATATGAAAATCAGGTTTAAATGATGACTTGTTCCAAGGGTTTTGGTGCCAGGTTCCACTAAAAGCAATACCTAAGTGTATCGTTTCCAAATCTTTGGCGAAGCAGTTTCCCATTTCAAAGATAGCGACATTTGTTTGCTGTCTGGATTGATTATAGTTTATCGTTTCCAACAAGCCATGTACAAGACTTTGTCTTAAGGTCTTTTTATCTTCTGATAAAGGCATTAGAACCGAAACTGGTTCTCCAAGATTCTGATAACGATGAACATCTGTTGGTGAAATCAAACTATAACTGATGATCTCATTTAATCCAAGATTTGCAAGGTGATGTCTTAATGCTCTAAGTCGTTTTTGTTTGAATGTCAGTTTGCCTGTAGCTTCCTGATCTATGGTATGCATTGGAATATTATCTAGTCCATACATTCTTGCTATTTCTTCGAGTAGATCAGCTTTAATCAAGATGTCTTTTCGATAGCTAGGTGCTTGAATGACATAAGTATCTTTATTGATATTGTACTTATAATTATAGGCATCAAAATAGGCAATCAACTCAGTTTCAGAAAGACAGATACCAAGTTTTTCATTGAAATATTCCTTAGGTACAGTAATCTCTGGATTAACGACCTTATGATGAATGGTATGATTAACATTTTTAGAAACTTTAGCATCAGCAAGTTCAATGAGTAGTTCTGTTGCTCGTTCAAGTCCAAGTAAGACACGTTCGTCATCAACACCACGTTCAAATCTGAGTGAAGCTTCGCTTCTTAAATTCAATCTCTTGCTGGTTTGAAGAATACGCTTGGGTTCAAAATAAGCAGCTTCAAGAATAACACTTGTTGTCTTATCGTCAATCATTGTATTGAATAAACCCATGACTCCGCCTATAGCAATCACTTCTTTTGTGTTAGTGATAACAACATCTAGAGCATTGAGTATTCTCTCTTGTCCATCTAAAGTGATGACCTTCTCACCCTCTAGTGCATTTCTGACTAAGATGTGATTGGTACCAACTCTATTGGCATCAAACATATGTAAAGGTGTACCGTATTCCAATAAAACGTAATTACTGATATCAACAACATTGTTGATGGGTTTCATATCATTGGCTAGAAGTGCGCTTTTTAACCACCAAGGTGATTCCTTGACTGTTAAACTTTCAAAATAACGTGTATAGTATCTACCACATCCATCTGTATTAATCTCAATTTTAATCGGATTAACTTTTTTGGTTTCAACAATCTTATATTTTGGAAGTTCTACCTTTTGACCGCTCATTGAAGCCAAATCATAAGCATAACCTAGGACTGATAATAAATCTGCCCGATTTGGAGTAAGCCCTAATTCTATGACCCATCCTTCAAGAGCAAGAGCTTCTAAACCTGGTTTGCCTATCTCTTTTTTTTGATCAAAAGCAAAAATACCATCTTTAAAATCTGCTGGTATATATTTATCGTCTAGACCAAGTTCTTGGAGTGAGCAAATCATACCATTGGATTCTACACCTCTGATTTTAGTAGCTGAAATCTTGAAATTACCAGGAAGAATAGTTCCTACTTGAGCAACGATGACATATTGGCCCTTTGCTACATTAGGTGCTCCACAAACAATCTGATCAACACGATCGCCTAAATCGACTGTTGCAACATGCAAATGATCTGAATTGGGGTGTTCCTCACATGTAAGAACATGACCAACAACAAGATTAGTTGATGAGTTCAGAGGACCAAAACTATCTACTTCAATTATTTTCTGATTTGTGATCTCTAAAATATTTTTTGGAATGTCAATCCATTCCTTAAGCATACGTTCTGTAATTTTCATCGATTTATCCCCTTGAACTGACTAAGAAATCTTAAGTCATTTGTGTAAAAATGACGAATATCATCAATGTTGTATTTGAGTATAGCAATGCGCTCTACACCAATACCAAAGGCAAAGCCTTGATAGATTTCTGGATCGTATCCACCCATTTTAAGTACATTGGGATGGACTTGACCTGCACCAAGAACTTCGATGTATCCAATGGTACCATCTTTTTTAATGTAAGAAATATCAACTTCAACGCTTGGTTCTGTGAAAGGAAAATAGGAAGGTCTCAATCTAATGACACGTTCAGGACCAAATAAATGTCTAACCATCTTGAGAAGTGCATCTTTTAAATTAGAGAATGCTAAACCTTTTTCAATCACTAATCCTTCTATTTGAATAAATTGATGACTGTGTGTTGGATCATCATCGTCTCTTCTATAGACTTTACCAGGACAAATGATTCTTAGAGGTTCACCCTTCTTAGCCAACATGGTTCTTGCCTGAACTGGTGAGGTATGTGTACGAAGTAACAAATTTTCATCTGTGTAAAAAGAATCCTGCATGGCTCTTGCTGGATGATCTTTGGCCAAATTCATCATCTCAAAGTTATAGTGATCATTTTCCAATTCCGGACCTTCAGCAACCTCATATCCCAAGCCAACAAAAAGATCTTCAACATCTTCAATAACTTGATTGAGTGGATGAACACTACCTTGATAAAATTGATATCCAGGTAACGTAACATCAATTTGCTCAGCAGCCAATGTCTTCAATAGCTCTACATTTTCTAAAATTTGCTTCTTTTCATAAAGAGCATTTTCAATTTCCTCTTTGGTTTCATTGACTTTCTGTCCAAATGTTGGTCTTTCTTCTTGTGATAAATCTCTTAATTTACCCATCATCAAAGAAACTTCACCTTTTTTGCTTAAATATTGCACACGAATACCATCTAGTGCTTGCAAATCAGCTGCTTCCTTAATTTTCAATATTGCATCTTCTTTTAACTTGTTTAAATGCTCAATCATTATTTTTCTCCTTTAAAATAAAAAAGTCCTTAGATTGCTCTAAGGACGAATCATCGTGGTACCACCTTAGTTCTAGAGTGAACTCTAGCACTTGAAATCCTTAACGCGGATGAAACGTGTGTTATTAGCACCTCTCCAAGATGAATTCATCAAACACGCTTGACATAGCTCCCACCATTGCTACGCTCTCTTGACAAAGCCTTGTTTAATTACTACTTCTTATCATCGATTTTTATCTGTTTCTTGAGAATATTGCTAGGAATCTAAGTAATTCAATATAAATCCAAACGATTGTAACCATCAATCCCACAGCAACTACCCATTCATAACTTTTATCTGCTCCACTTTCAACCAATCGTTCAGCACGATCAAAATCAATGGCAAGCATCAATGCACCGAAGATGATGAGAATGGCACTAATTCCTAAGGCAATAGGTACATTAAATGTTATTGTTGTGAACAAGCTTAGTATACCAAATAAGATGAAAAATACAAGGAATGATAGTAAAACACTATACATAATTGTTCTAAATCGTGAAGTGACGCGTATTGTTCTACTTGAATAGAGGAATAGCATCACCGTGAATATCGAAGCAGTACCTATCATAGCTGCTACCGCAACACCTGGTACATAACTATTGATCATCACTGTAATCACGCCAAGTAGAATACCTTCTGCCAATGCATATATGATTGCAAAGGGCATAGCCAATCTAGGGCTTCTTGTTGAAACAATAACAGCGATTAGTGCGACAATCATTGATCCAATCATGAGTGGCAATAATGATTCAATTGGAATTTGGGTTATAGCAAAATATCCACTTGCTACTGCAAGTAATAATAATGTAGCCGTTTTGAAAACGATGCCACGGTATGTAGCGACCTCAGATCCTTCATATGCATCGCTTCTTTCAAGTGTTCTAAAAACTGGATTTGAACTTCGCATAATTTCCATCTCCTTTAAATTCAATAATATTATATAATACTACAAGGTTAAAGTGCAAACAAACCTGCCTCAATCACATTATTTTCCGCTTTTAAGTCCTTAAGTGCACCATATATTTCAAGTTTTTCATAGACTGTTTTATTAATCCTTGTGCGCTCCTTAACATCGTCACGACTATCAAAGGGTCTTTCTTGTCTTTTTTGAATGATATCAAAGGCAACAGCTTCACCTAAACCATCAATAGAACTGAAAGGCATTCTTAATCCCTTATCTTCCATTAGAAAGGTGGTTGCTGCTGATTTATTGATATCAATAGGCAAGAAGCTAAAACCTCTTTTTGTCATTTCCAAAGCCACACCTAAAGTGACTTGCAAGTTCTCATCTTTGACTTTCAAATTGAATTGTTCACCGATAGTGATTAATTTATTTCTAATTGCATTTGCTCCTGCAACCATAACTTCATATTCAAATTGAACTGCTCTCTTCGAGAAAAATCCCGAATAAAACAGTAAAGGTTTATAAACTTTAAACCAAGCAATACGCATCGCCATGATGACATAAGCGGTAGCATGTGCCTTAGGAAACATATACTTGATTTTGCTTGCAGACCAAATATACCATTCAGGAACATTGTTTTTCCGCATTTCCTGTTCATAATCTAACCATTTAGCCTTGTCTTTGCTTGGTTTGCCCTTGCGGACAAACTCCATAATTTCAAATGCTTTATATGGAGGTAATCCAAAATCTGTTAATTGGACCATAATATCATCACGACAGGCAATGATGTCATTGAAAGGAATCTTACCATATTCTGTTTTACTGTTGATGAGAGATTGTGCATTTTTCAACCATACATCTGTACCATGTGAAAGTCCTGATATTTTAACGAGTCCTGAAAAAGTGCTTGGTTTCGTATCAACAAGCATTTGTCTCGTAAAAGATGTCCCAAATTCTGGAATAGCTAAGGATGCGACTTCACTCATGATTTCATGAGGTTCTACACCAATCACTTTTGTTCCTGAAAAGAGCTGATAAACTTTAGGATCGTCAAGTGGTATATTTTGTGCCTTGTCAAATGGGAATTCTGATGGATGTTCAAAAACATAATCCATGAGAAATTTAATCATTGTTGGATCATCATGTCCAAGGATATCCAATTTTAAGAGATTGGATTCAAATGAGTGATAATCAAAATGTGTTGTCTTCCATTCGGAAGTGATGTCATCTGCTGGAAACTGAATAGGTGTAACATCATAGATTGTCTTTGATTTTGGAACAACGACAATGCCACCTGGATGTTGTCCTGATGAGCGTTTGACGCCTTCTATCTTTTTAGCTAAACGTTCGATTTGAGCACTTCTCGCTTCTAAATGTTTATCTTCAAGATACCCCTTAACATATCCATACGCATTCTTTTCAGCAACTGTTTGAATTGTTCCAGCTCTGAAAGTATGATCTTTTCCTATCAAGTCTCGCACATAGGAATGAGCAATGGCTTGATAATCTCCTGAAAAGTTCAAATCAATATCGGGTACCTTATCACCATCAAAGCCTAAAAAGGTTTCAAATGGTATATCATGACCATCCTTGACTAAAGGTGCTCCACAAATTGGACAATCCTTCGACGTCAAGTCGTAGCCTGCCTGTATGCCCTTTAAAAAGGGCTGAAATGCCTTTTGTTCGGGTGTAATGCCATAGTGGATGATTTCCTCGTCTGTCAGGTGAAAGACCGTAAAATCGCCATTAGGGCATCGATAGTGAGGTCTTAGGGGGTTAACCTCTGTGATATCTAGAAGTGTAGCAACCAGTGATGATCCTACGGATCCTCTAGATCCAACTAAGTAACCATCTTCTAGTGATTTCTTCACTAACAAATGAGATATATAATAGTTTGGCGCAAATTCATTTTCAATAATATTTTTGAGTTCTCGTGTGACACGTTCACGGACCATAGGATGTGGATCAAGTCCATAAATGTTTTGCATCTTGTCATAAACGAGCCTACGCACTTCATCGGAGATGCTATCAATACCGAGTAAATCTTTAAATGCGTCATTTGGCAATGAGTAAAGTTGTTTTGGAAAGGCTTGGATTTTTTCAATGATGCTATTTAAATGCTGAGTATTCTTTACAACAATTTCAAATGCTGTTTCTTCACCTAAAAATGCCATAGCTTTAAGCATTTCATCTGTTGTTAGTAAATATTGTTCTGGCATTTCTTTGTACTTGGAAAGTTCGTGAATACCACCACCGACAAGCGGTGTACGAATATAAATTTCTCGGTACAAAACATCCTTCTTTTCTAGATAGTGTACATCGCCAGAAGCTATAATGATTTTGTCCTGATCTTTGGCAAATCGAACAATTTTCGATAGGATAGCTTCGATGATTTCATCGGCATATACACCTAATCCTTCTTTTAAATGCTTATAAGCTGAAGGTGGTTGTACTTCAATATAATCATAAAAGGAAATGGCTTGAATCAGATCATTGTCGCTTAAGTTAAGTGCTGCTTCAAAAACATTACCATTGGCACATCCACTACCAATCAATAACCCTTCTCTATATTTTGTCAATACCGACATCAAGGTTCTAGGTTTATAATAAAAATGCGTTGTGAGTGCATCACTAATGACTCTAAATAGGTTTTTATATCCTACTTGAGTCTGAGTTAGAACATTGATATGATATGGTCTGATGTGTTTCCAAGATTCTTTTTCATCGATGGATTCATTAATCTCAATAAATTGTTTGATATTTAATTTGAACAAATCATTGAGCATAGATAACCATATTTGAGCTGTTACGTATGCGTCATCTTCAGCTCTATGGTGTTGTTCCTGTTTGACCTTAAAAAATTTAGCTAAGGCTTTCAAATTGAATCGTTTGAGCTGTTCATTATAAAAGTAGCGTGCTAGATTTAATGTATCAATGACTAAAGAATCATCAAATTCAAGTGATAATGCAGCAGCATTTTCTCTGATATGTCCAATATCAAATAAGGCATTATGTGCTACTAGTATGCCGCCTTCGATAAATTTCAAAAACCCAGGTAGCACTTGATCGATGGTTGGTGCTGATTCTAACATTTCATCAGTAATATCTGTGAGTTCTGTCGTAAAAGTTGATAAAGGTTCAATCGGATTAACAAATGATTGATAACGTTCAGTAATTGAACCAGATTCAATTTTAACTGCTGCGATTTCAATGATTTTATCTCTGGTATTAGAAAGTCCTGTTGTCTCAATATCAAATACGATATATTTAGCATCCTTAAGCATGATTTCTTTCTTCGTATCACTTGTAATCTTAAATTGTGTTTCGTCAACAAAATCAAGTTCAACACCATAAATAGGTTTGATATCTTTCCCTTTGGTTTCTTTATAGATATCTGGATACGCATAAAGCCCATTGTGATCTGTAAATGCAATAGCTTCATGTCCCCATTTAATGGCTTGGTCAACATATTCTGAAACATCTGTTACAGCATCCATGTTGGACATTTTAGTATGGGTATGAAATTCAATTCTTTTTTCTTTCGCTTTATCAAGCCGTTCTTCTTTTTTACTTTTTTGAATGAAATTTATTGCTCTAGAAAACAGAACGACGTCTTTTTGATATGTATCAAATTGCGCATTCCCTTCGACTTGAATAAAGTCGCCTTCATGCAAGGATTCTGCAAGTGCAAAATCACGATCATTCTTTAAGAAATTCTTGACAAAGATTGCATCATAATCATCACCTAAAACAAAAGTGAGTAATGACATATTGGTCAAAGCTTTGATTTCTAATTTTGAAATGGTGCCTTCAACGAGAAAATTGACATCACCTTTTTCATTTTTATATTGATCCAAACGATACAAATCAAGTGGGATTTCCGTTATAGAAACAGCTTTTGGACTACCTTTTTTCGTGAATGCTCTTTTTGATTGCTGTTTAATTGCTTGTTTAGCATAAACCTGTTTTTGCTCAAGAACCTTTCCTTGTTCTTGGATAGAGGATTCAATCATTTGACTGGTAGATACCAAGGTTTGATTAACTTCTAATCTGACTTTAGCATCAAGACCGAAATCATTGAAAATTTGATGGACATCTTTTAGATATTGATTAATATATGTGCTATCCTGGTCTACAGATAAGATGAATTCACCCTTTTCAAAACGAACTTTATAATTTTTTAGTACGGCATAGCTTGCTTTTTCCTTCGACAATTGAATGATTGCATAATCAAAATATCCCATAGCATGTTGATTAAAGGATGTTTTGGATTGATATTCTATATGCACATCCACTTGAGTCAGTACCTTAGGTACATAAAAATAACTTTTGATGGTTTGAATAAATGGTGCTAAAGTTTCTGATTCAATAATTTCTGAAAGAGAAAGGTAAAAAATCCACTTCTTCTTTTTAACGTCAATTTCTAGTTGCTTAAGAATGGATTGATTTAATACTGGTGAATTGAATTTGGATTGTTCTAGAAATAGTGCATATTTATCTTTAACCATTAATTCACCGCCTTGTTAATAACTTTAAACGTACGATATGCTAAAATATGATAGACATAAACGAATATCATGCTAATGAATTCAAGTTCTTCCATATGAAATAGAGAAAGTGTGAATTCAGAAAAAATCCATATCGTAGATAGATAAACTGAAAGCTTAAAACGCAATTTATAAGGAATTTGCACACGAGCTACGAAAATAAACATCATTAAACTCATGAGTAACACGATAAACAGATAATCCATTAAACCAAAGATATATTGCACTGTAAAATCAACAAATGTAATGTATGATTGCTGCTCAATATAAGTTTTCAAAGCAAGATTAATGGTGCGCAGTTCTTCGGCATCTGTTGAATTGAAGTCATGATTTAGCAAATTTAATTCTGAATAGCTGACTTGATCAATTTGAATTTCAGCGATGTAGAAAATCATTCTGTTTTCTTCAAAAACAAAATTAAATGTTCTATTATCAAGCTCTTGATCGCCTAAATATAAAGTGAAAAGATCGGAAAAAGTTGCTTTAGCGGGTGTTTCATATGCTAAAACACCATCAACAATTGATGCATTTTCAACTCTAAAGTCTTCTTTAATCGCCTGTGTCATCGTCTCATAGCGATCGATGCTCATGTTTGAATCAACCAATATGGTGATGAACATAGGAATCATTAGGATTAATGGAAGCAGTAGGATGTATATTGTTACTCTTATCCATGAGTCCTTCATAAAAAAAACTGTTTGTGAGGGTCTCGATAAACTTGTTGTCAGTCTCTTAAACATGCCTTCAGCTCCTTGTGTCTTATTATATCATAATAACACTTTTGTGATAAAATGAATTTGGTGAAAAAAATGAATTTAATGAATAATGAAAAGCATTATAATACTGTAAATAATTACTATTTGCATAATTTTAACAAAAAGGTTTTTAAAGTCTCCTTAAATGGTGGTTTTACATGTCCAAATATAGATGGAACTGTTGCAACTGGAGGTTGTACTTTCTGTTCTTTTATGGGTAGTGGTGACTTTGCAGGTGATAAAATAGACGCGTTGGATGTACAATTTGAAAAGGTGAAGACCCAAATGCAAAAAAAATGGCATGATGGTTACTATATCGCATATTTTCAAGCGAATACAAACACGCATGCTCCTTTATCCAAATTAAAAGCATTATATGAAGAAGCAATAGGATTAGATCCGAATATTGTCATGCTTTCCATAGCGACTAGACCTGATGTCTTGCCTGATGATGTTATCGATTATTTAGGTGAACTGAATTTGCGTATACCTGTTCAAATCGAGCTGGGTCTGCAGACTATTCATCAAAAAACATCGGATAGAATCAATAGAGCTCATGATTTGGCTTGCTTTGATGATGCAGTCTCAAGATTAAGACAGAAAAACTTAGAGGTTGTGGTCCACATCATCAATGGTTTACCGGATGAAAGCAAGGAAATGATGATAGAAACCATAAAACACGTGAATACATTAGACATTCAAGGCATTAAGATTCATATGCTGCATCTGATGGAAAAAACAAAGATGGGACATGATTATTTGAAAAACCCATGGGACATGCTCACTTTGGAAGAATATGTTGATATCACAACAGATCAGATTTTATGGTTAAGAAAAGACATTATCATTCATCGTTTGACAGGAGATGCACCAGCAAACATGCTGATTGCTCCTCTATGGACAAAAAAGAAATTTGTAGTAACCAATGAAATTGATAAGCGTTTAAGAAAGCTTAATTTATATCAAGGAGATTTTTATGAAAAACAATTTGATCATAGAAACAGCACATCTACTTCTTAACAAATACATCACCTCATCTGACATTATCGTTGATGCAACCATGGGCAATGGAAATGATACTGTTTTTTTAGCCAAACAAGCTCAGTATGTCTATGCTTTTGATATTCAGGATCAAGCATTGCTGCAAACTCAAAAATTGCTAGAAAAAAATGACATCAAAAATGTCAAATTAATCAAAGATAGTCATGAAAACATCTTAAATCATATCAATCACTTTAGAGGTGTCGTTTTTAATCTCGGATACTTGCCTAATGGTGATAAAAACATTACCACCAAAAAAGATATCACTTTAAGAACGATTCAAAACATACTACCTGTTCTCAATAAAGATGGATTCGTCCTGATTGTTGTCTATACTGGTCATGAGCAAGGCACTGAAGAGTCTCTAGTTTTAGCTGATTTTCTTCAATCAATTGATCAAAATACATATAAAGTTCTAAGAACAGATTTACCTTTTCAGGACAATAAGCCACCTTTTATATACTTCATCCTAAAAGTAAAAGACGAAAGCGATTAGCTTCCGTCTTTTTTATGTAAACTCCCATAAGGGGATTATGGGCGCTTCCCTTGAAATTCTTCGATTTCATCTTGCATTTGATCTTTTCTTGATTGTACTTGATTCATATATTCTTGAACCTTTTGGCTGTATTCCATAAAGCGTAATTGACGTTGTTCCATGATTTGTGCTTTTAAACCTTCTGTTTCAGCATGGAATGTATCTCTAAGTGCAGTAAGTTCAGCTTTAAATTCAACTTTTAGTGCATCAAGTTGAGCCTGCAAGTCAGTCGTATCTTCATCTTCAGCAGCTGCTGCAATTTGAGCTTCTAGAGCTTGAATTTGAGGAAGGTATTCGTCAAATATCAATTGTCTTGCTGCGAAAAATTCATCTCTTAAAGCTTGTGCTACTTCTCTATTTGCTTCTCTTGCATCATGTAAAATATCCATTAAATCCTGTTGAGTCATTAATAATGCATCTTCAAATAGAATCGTATCATCAACTGCAACAACGGATTTAACCAATGCTAAGAATCCAGGTGTAACGCCATAACTTTCTGCTTCAGCAAGAAATTCTGGTGTAAAACCTTTATCTTCAGCTTTGCCCATCATGGCACGCTTCATAAAAGCATTGTTAACACTTTCCTTAACTCTTTCTCTAATTGTTTCTCCAACTTCAAAATTTCCAGAAATGGTTGAAACACTAACAATTGTTTCTTCAGAATCAACATCTATAAATCCTAAACTAATTGATTCTGCAATAATTAGATCAATAGCTTCTTCTAAAGGTAAGCCAATTAAATCTAAGTTTGCTAATAGCAATTCTCCATCTTCATTGAGTGGGTTTGCATATAGAACCTTTTCTCTTGGTGATACTATGAGTTCAATGCTTGGATTGATATCAATGGTTACATAGGTATCATCTGCTGCAGAAACTGAGGCAGAACACCCTACTATGACAAAGACAGTTGCTAACATGAATACAAAACTTAATACATAACTTAATTTTTTCATTTTTAAATCCTCCTTTTACACATAACATACAAACCAAACCAATAATTTATTGGTGAATCATGCAATTTAATGATTTGAACCACCTGGATTACCATTTCCAGGTCTACTACTATTTCCATCTGTACTACGTCCGCGTTCGATAATATATGGTATTTGTCCCTTGGGCTTGATTGTTAATCCGTATTGAGCGATTGCTCCTGAATTATCAACAACGACATCAATTTCTCCTGATTCTGAAGTGCTTCCGGAAATATAATAAGAGATATTCATTTGTTTCATCTGATTAACTTCTTTGACCTTAAATGCATAAGATCCTGTGGATTGACCTTCAATAAAATCGAGATAGACTGATTTTTGATTGTTCACTTGCTTCATAAATAGATTAACTGTTTGAATTTGATTACCATTTTCAACCACAGAAATCTGGTATCTATTCATTGTTTCAGCTACAGTATAAGATACATCGACATAGTTACTTGCATCTTTTTGGAAACGCAATTGAATATTTTGTGGATTTTTCAATTCACCAACTGCTGTCACAGCATAAGTTGCTTCACCAATTTCAATATTACCTTGCATCGTAAATTGATTATCCTTACTATTATCTATTTGGTTGAAATTAAATCTATATTCTATTTCCTGATTCAATAAATCTCTTGTTGTGAAATTCAGGTGGTTAGCATAACCATTTGAACTCGTAGTATCCAGTTGATAGCCAAAATTGTCATTGCTGTTTAAAAGTTTTTCCATGGTACTTAAATACATAGATACATCATCAATTTCTTGATCAATTTGTGGAATAGCAGGTGTATCTAGCGTGATATAACCTAAGGATAAGGATACGTTGTCATTAGAATCAATGAGTGTGTCATTAAAATCAATTAAACTGACTGCAGTGACAGATGAAAGTGCAACTACTTGGTTCATATCCTCAATTTGAGGGATAATAGGTGATGCAGGATTATAAAGAACGAAAAACGCAACAACTGCTGTTAAAAGTGTAAATGAATAAGCAAGTGATGGTTTCAGTTGGAAATGTCTTCTAGGTTGCTCAACGGTTTCTAATTGTGGTAAAAGACGGGCTTTTTCAACAATAGCTGCTGAAAAGTCTTTAATGTTGATTTCTTCTGATTTAGTTTTAATAAGTCTGAGTAGATCTTTGTTTTTCATATAAAATCAACCGCCTTTTCTTTGAGTTTTTTAATTGCTTTGTTATATATCCATAAGACTGTTCCTAAAGGTTTGTCGACGATAGGTACAATCTCTCGAAATTTCAAATCATTGATGACATGCAAGGTGACAATTTCTCTTTCATTTGGATCGAGTAGATCGAGAATTTTAAATATATCTTCATTAGGTTCTTCAATCTTTTCAGCTGGAAAGGATTCTATTAATTCTTGAGACACGACGACGCGCTTGTTCTTATTGTATGAATTGATAGCTAGATTTCTTCCTATAGTTGAAAGATAAGCATATGGATTTGAATTTGATCTGTAATCGTCTATTTTTTCTAAAAACTTCATATAGACCTCTTGCATAAGATCTTCTGCTTCAGCCTGATCTTTGACAATTGAAATGATGGCATAAAAAACTTGATTTTTTGTCAAGTTGTAGAACGTATCAAAAGACTTGTAGTCTCGTTGTTTAAGTTCTTCAATAATCACATGTATTTTATCCATAATATCCCCTTACGCTTAATATACAGTCCATCTCACCTTTTTATTGGTTTAATTATATTTTACACTAAAAACTTGATAGAAAAAATACCTCACATAATTTACCGTGAGGTATCCTAATAAAACTAATTTGCAACTATGTTTACGAGCTTGTTAGCAATAACAACTACTTTTCTGATTGTCAATCCTTCTAAGTGCTTGATGACATTGGGATTGGCTAGTGCTTCTTTTTTGACTTTTTCTTGATTCTCATTAAATGCGATATTAAAACGTGCTCTAAGTTTGCCATTGACTTGGACAACCATTTCCACTTCATCAATAACAAGATATGAATCGTTATATAGTGGCCATTCAGAATAAATCAATTCTTCATTTTGTTTTAATATTTCCTTATTGATTTCTTCAGTAATGTGTGGACAGATAGGATTGAGTAGTTTTAAGAAACCTCTTGCCTGATCTTTACTGATTTCTTGTTTCTTGTAGACTTCGTTCACGAAAATCATCATTTGACTGATTGCTGTGTTAAAGGCTAATTTATCATAATCTTCAGTGACTTTTTTGATGGTTTGATGATAAACAGTTCTGAGTGATTGAACTTCTTCCTTATGAATGGGGAATTCAAACATTCTCCAGACACGATCAAGAAATTTCTTCGATCCATTTAAGCTTTCAGTTGACCATGGTTTTTCAGACTCAAGTGGTCCCATAAACATTTCATATAATCTTAATGAATCAGCACCGTGTGAAGCATAGACATCATCAGGATTGACAACATTACCTTTGGATTTGCTCATTTTCGAATGATCATCACCCAATATCATGCCTTGATTAAATAATTTCTTAAAAGGTTCTTTGCAGGATACTAGACCTAAATCATGAAGAAATTTTGTCCAAAAACGGGAATATAACAAATGACCCACTGCATGTTCGGTGCCACCTACGTAAACATCCACGGGTAACCATTTGTCTAGAAGTTGTTTTGCTTCTGGTGAATTTAAAGGAATCATTCCGAGATGATTTTTCAAAATATATCCGATAAAGTACCATGAGCTGCCAGCAAGTTGTGGCATGGTATTCGTATCTCTTCTGCCTTTAATGCCATGATAATTAACATTTAACCAGTCGTGTGCATTTGCAAGTGGACTTTCACCTGTACCACTTGGACGAATGTTTTTTAAGATAGGTAGTTCTAATGGTAAATCTTCATCATCAAGAATATGAATTTCATCATTTTCATCATATATGACAGGGAATGGTTCACCCCAATATCTTTGTCTTGAAAACACCCAATCTCTTAATTTATAAGTACAGTGACCATAGCCTTGATTTGTTTTTTCTAGATATTCAATAATCTTTACTTTGGCTTCATCATTATGATAACCATCAATGATACCACTATTAAAATGGATACCATCACCGACATATGCGCCTTCTGTTCCACCTTGAACCACTTCGACGATATCCAATCCATGAATTTGTGCAAACTCAAAATCTCTTTCATCGTGTGCGGGTACAGCCATGACTGCGCCTGTACCATATTGAGGTAAGACATAATCAGCAATCCATATAGGAACTTTTTTATCATTGAGCGGATTGATGGCGTAAGAACCGGTGAAAATACCAGTTTTTGTTTTATCCATTGATCGATCAATTTCATTTTTTTGTTTGGTTGATTCAATATATGCTTTAACCTGTTTAATTTCATCTTCACAGGTAATTCTTAGTACCATTGGATGTTCTGGAGCTAAAACACAATACGTTGCACCATAGATCGTATCAGGTCGAGTGGTAAAAACATCAAAAGATTCATCACTTTGATCTACTTTGAATGTCATCATCGCACCTTGACTCTTGCCAATCCAATTGCGTTGCATTTCCTTTAGATGTTCTGGCCAGTCTAAAGTATCTAAATCGTCTAGTAGACGATCTGCATAGGCTGTAATTCTTAGTACCCATTGACGCATTGCTTTTTTGACAACTGGATAATTACCTCGTTCAGATACCATTTTGCCATTGACAAGTTCAATTTCATCATTTGCAAGTACAGTTCCTAATCCTTCACAAAAATTGACTTCGACATCTTTTAAGACAGCAAGTCCGTGTTCATACATCTTTTTAAATATCCATTGAGTCCATTTAAAATAATAAGGGTCCGCAGTTGCAAGTTCTCTATCCCAATCGATGCCTTTTCCGGATTCTAAGATTTGTTTCTTAAAAATCTGAATATTTTGATAAGTGAAGGTTTTTGGATCTTTTCCTGTAGATAATGCGTATTGTTCTGCGGGCAAACCAAAAGCATCCCATCCAAAAGGATGAAGAACGTTATATCCTTGCATGCGCTTAAACCTGTTAATGATATCACTGGCGGTGTAGCCTTCAATATGACCTACATGCAACCCACTCGCGCTAGGATAAGGGAACATGTCTAAGACATAGAACTTTTCCTTCACTCTATTTTCTTCTGTTTTAAATAGCTTTTGCTCGTACCAGTACGATTGCCATTTCTTTTCAATTTCATTAAAATTATATAACATATCTATGTACCTTCTTTCGATGCTATATTTATTATATAAAAAAAAAGCATATTTTAAAACAAAAAAAAGGAATTTCTATTCCCCTTTTGTTTTATTTTGAAGCTTCAACGTACTTAACTAAGTCACCAACAGTTTTAATATTTTGTGCTTCCTCATCACTAACTTGAATAGAGAATTCATCTTCGATGTTCATGATAAGTTCAACTGCATCAATTGAATCAGCACCAAGATCTTCAGCAAGTCTAGCTTCCATAGTGATTTTTTCCTCAGGGACGTTAAGTTCTTCTACAATCATTTCTTTAATACGACTAAATATCATGTCTAAGTCCTCCTTATATTTCAAGCGTTATTATAAGTCATTTTCTGGTAATTGTCAATTTTATTTTTTTTTTTTGAACTTCAAACCTTTTTTAGATGGATTTTAGCAATAAAAACTCTTCTTGTGAGATTACTTTTTATTCGTAATTATTTGGCATGATACCTTCTTCAATCAATTTTCTAAAATCCCATCCAAGTCGATCATTTTCAATCTTATAGTTCCAAAAATAGTAACCTTTAGCAAACGAATAAATATATAATTGAAGATCAGCAAGCATTTTATCATACTGTCTAAGTGTGATATTTTTATCAAGTTCCATGGTTTCATACTTGATACCTAATGACCATTCGCCAATGATGACATCCACAAATTCTGATATATCCTTAATGAATTGTAGTCGCTTATTAAGAATTAAATCAATGTGAACATCAAATGAGCATGTTGCTAATTTGGGATCAAAACAGTGATAGATGTGAACATCAAACATCACATGATGAAGCAACGGATTTGCAAAGAATATTTTCCATATTTCATGATCAGCACGAAAAGCATCATGGAACACAACGATTTTATCTGTATGTTTTCGGATAGCATAATAAGATCTCATATAAAAATCAATAATTAAATTCATGTCAATTGAAGGGTGTGGTTCATTGAGTACTTCTAATCCCCAAAAAGATGGATAATCCTTGAAAGTTTGTGCAACAAATTCTAATTTATCAACGGTTAACTGGATATTTTTTGGGTCTAAATGCCATGTGAGCACATCCTGAATGCCTCCATTATCGAATCCATTTTGACATCCTGGAGCTGTATGCAAGTCTAAAAGCACATCCATTCCAACCTCGGATGCCCATTTCATTGCTCGATGTAAATAAGGCAAGCAACTAAAATATGGACTTTCTCCTTGAAGCCACCAAGGGATTGGTAATCGAACTGAATTGATACCTATAGATTTAAGATAGATCAAATCATCTTTTGTAATAAATGTTTCCCAATGCCTAATTAAGTCTTTTTCTGCATTAGGATTGAGTAATGAAAAACCTGTTTCATCTTTTGAGTTTATGTTTTCAAAAAGCGCGGGTTTCATCCATGATTCTAATACAAACCATCCACCTAAATTTACACCTTTGATATCACTCATATTTATTAGGTCAAAAAGGATAGATTAGCTATCCTTTGACTTTCCTCTTCCATATAGAATTGTCATATCCTTGATTTTAACTTGTAACTTGTAGTTAAGTTCTGTTTTTAATAATCGCCAACGCCAATTATTTCCTGTTGTTGATGGTATATTCATTCTGCCTTCATCTCCAAGGTGCAAATAGTCTTGCATAGGTATGATGGTTGTATCGGCAATGCAAGCATGAGTTGCCTTAATAAGGCTATCAACCTTGCTTTGATTACCTGAATGGTTAATGTAGTTTAGACAATATCGCAAATCCTTTTCAGGTAACATGGAAAACCAACTTTGGGTCGTCAGATTGTCATGAGTACCCGTATAAGCAATCACATTTTTCGTATATAAATGAGGAATATAGTCACTTTCTTCTCTTGAATCAAAAGCAAACTGCAAAAGCTTCATTCCAGGAAATCCAGTATCTTTTAATAATTTTCTTACTTCAGGTGTGATGACACCTAGATCCTCAGCAATAATATTAACATCACCAAGTTTTTCTTTAATCACATCAAATAATTTGATACCAGGTCCTTTTTTCCATTCGCCATTTTTAGCAGTTTTTTCACCATAGGGAACACTATAAAAATTTTGAAATCCAATGAAATGGTCAATACGAATCATATCAAATAGTTCAGATGCAGATTTTACTCGATCAACCCACCATTCATATCCATTTTTTTCCATAATTTCCCAATTATATAATGGATTCCCCCATAGCTGGCCATCTTTTGAATAATTATCAGGTGGCACACCAGCGATATGAATCGGCAATTTATCTTTTGCCAAATCAAAATCATTCGGATTAGCCCAGACATCACTGCTATCATAGGATACATAAATAGGCATGTCGCCAATAATCAAAATACCTTTATCGTTTGCATATTTTTTTAATACAAGCCATTGCTCATATGATTTATATTGCAAGAATCGATAAAATTCGATTTCTTCTTTGAGTGAAATTTCATGTTGAGCAATAGCACTTGGTTTTCTTTGTTTCAAATCTTCATCCCATGATATCCATGATAAACCACCATATTTACTTTTAATAGCCATGAATAGAGCATAGTCATTTAACCAGTTTTTATTATCTACAATAAATTTCGAATAGGACTTATTATTTTGATTGAAACGCATAAATGCTTTTTTAAGGATGATAAACCGTTCTTCATACAACTCTTTATAGTCAACATATCTTGCTGACTTAAATGTTGCAACAATTTCACTCTTTCTAAGCAGTTTTTCTTCAACTAATTGATCGAGATCAATAAAATATGGGTTATTTGCAAATGCTGAAAAAGTCTGGTAAGGTGAGTCACCATACGATGTTGGTCCTAGAGGCAATAATTGCCAATAAGATTGTCCACATTTATCCAAAAAATCAACAAAGCGATATGCTTCTTTGCCATAGGTTCCTATACCATAATTACTGGGTAAACTGGAAATATGGAGTAAAATTCCGCTTTTTCTCATAGTCTCTCCTTCATTTTGAAGACAATCGATTCAAAAGGTTTTAATTTAAGCAATCCATCATTGATTGATTGCTTCTTATAATTTGAAATAAGTGTTTCTTTGATTTCATATTTTGAAATATCATAATCTATTTTAACCGTCGAAAATGAATTGATTACCAATAAGGATTCATCACCTAATGTTCTTGTATAGCAAAATAGATTTTCATCTAGTGGGTCCAGTAATTGAAAGTCACCATAGGTGATGAGCTCATGATCTTGACTTAATCTTCTCAATTGAATCAATTTTTGATAATGATACCACAAAGAATTTGTATTTTTGAGATTGTTTTCAACATTAATTTTTTTATAATTGTAATTAATCATCATCCATGGTTTTTCAGAACTAAAACCAGCTAAATATCCCTTTGACCATTGCATGGGTGTTCTTGGATTATCACGCGATTTTAATGATGCTTTCTTTAGTGCTTTGACTGGATCATCCGGATCCCGTTCGAGATAATAAGAATATGCATGAATACTTGAGATATCATTAAATTGATTGACATCTTCAAAAGGATAATTGGTCATTCCTATCTCTTCGCCTTGATAAATAAATGGTGTTCCTCTCATCATGTGCAAGGCTGTAGCAAGCATTTTACCAGATTCCAAAGGATACTTATGATGACCATATTGACTCATCAATCGAGGTTGATCATGATTTAACCAGTTGAGAGGTAACCATCCCTTATCTTTAAATGCCATTTGCCATTTATTGAATACGGACTTAAGTTGAACAACATTAGTTTTCAGTTGTTTGGGACTAGTAACTTCATCGATATTGTTACACCAATTATGATCAAAATTGAAAACCATCGACAATTCATTTGCATCAAATGCTGAATATTTTAAACCAGACTCAATAGAAGCCTCACCACCAACTTCACCAATAGCAAGACAGTCATATTGACTAAATATTTCATCATTTAGCTTATGTAGATAATCATGAACTTTCGGAAGATTGGAAAACTTATGCCAATCCAGTGGATATTTATCAGTAGAGTTCTTAATATCAATCAATCGTGCTCGATCCAGATGAGATACAGCATCGATTCTAAATCCATCAATGCCAAACTCTAGCCATTTTTTGCCAATATTGATCATTTCTTCTTGAACCTTTTCATTTTTCCAATTTAAATCGGGCATTTTATCAGAAAAAATCTTCATATAGTAACTATCTGTCGGTTCATCATACTTCCAGCAACTTCCACCAAAGAAAGATCCCCAATTTGTGGGTTCCACTTTAATATCATCTTTAAATTTGCCTTCATGCCAAATGTAATAATCACGATATGGATTATTTTTGGAGCTTCTCGACTCTATAAACCAAGGATGTTCATCAGATGTATGATTCAAAACATAATCAAGGATGACTTTAATCCCTAATTGATGCGCTTTTTCAATAATTTTTGTAACGTCTTTTAAAGTACCGAATTCTTTTGAAACGTCAAAAAAATTACGGACATCGTAACCATTATCATCCATTGGCGAATCATAAAATGGGCAAATCCAGACTAAATTAACACCTAAAGATGCTATATAATCTAGTTTTTCATAAATGCCGTTTAAGTCTCCAATACCATCACCATTTGTATCGTAAAAGCTCTTTGGATAGATTTGATAACCAACACTTTCCATCCACCATTTTTTTATCATGTTTACAACTCCTGTTTACTCTTATATTGTAACATACAACCATGTGTATCATATAATGTTAGCGGTTTCATATTTTATTAAATTTGGTGTATGATATAATGATTTTGGTGATCCTATGAATAAATTAGCTTTATGGCATAATGCCAAATCAGAATACTCTTATGCCTATGATTCAAAAACTTTATATCTTACTTTGAGAACAGCCAGAAATGATATCAATTCCGTAAAGTTCATCTTTGGTGATCCTTTTTCATGGGATGGTGATAAATTCGGAAAACCTATGTGGAAACATGAAATAGTAGAAATGACAAAACAATATCAGACCGATGATTTTGATTTCTATTTTATCGCAATCAAACCACCCTACTTAAGAACAAAATATGCATTTCAATTAGAAGATACTCTGCAAACCTACATTTACGGTGCCAAACGTGTTAGAATTCTATCTGATAAAAATGCCTTATATGAACAATATGATTTGAGTGAATATTACAATTTTCCCTACATTAATCATGAAGATTTACACCATACTCCAGCATGGGTAAAAAATACCGTTTGGTATCAAATATTTCCTGATCGCTTCTACAGTAAAAATAACAATAGCAAACTCAAATGGGGAAAGCTTCCGGTTCATAACAATGAACTCTATGGAGGCAATCTGTTAGGTGTTGTTGAAAAACTCCCATATCTAAGTGAACTTGGAATTACTGGTATTTATTTCACACCCATATTCGAAGCACCCACAGCACATAAATATGACACAACCAACTACTTTAAAATCGACCCACAATTTGGTACAAATGAGGATTTTGGAATTCTAGTTAAAAAAGCTCATGAGCTTAATATTAAAGTAATGCTCGATGGGGTTTTTAATCACTGTGGATATGATCACCCATTTTTCCAAGATGTCATTAAGAATGGTGAAAAAAGTATTTATAAAGACTGTTTTTTCATTGAAAATTATCCTGTTATCAATTTTCCACTTGATCAGTTGGGAAAACCAACACATTATCATGGAATCGAACTCAATTTAAAAACATTTGCATTTACTCCTTATATGCCAAAGTGGAATACGGAAAATCCAATTACTGAAAAACACCTGCTTGACTGTATTCGTTTTTGGATTGAAACCTATGATATCGATGGATGGCGATTGGATGTAGCTAATGAGATTAGCCATGATTTTTTAAGACAAATCAAAAAAGTTAGTCGCAAAATTAAAAAAGATACTTTTATTCTTGGCGAAAATTGGGATTCATCATATCCTTGGCTTCATGGTGATCAACTAGATTCCGTGATGAATTATGATTTAAGTTATCCTTTATGGAAATATCTCGAACATAAGATTGATTTATCAACCTTTAAAAATATGATAACAATGTATCTTGCTACGACACCCAAAAACGTGATGGAGAATATGTTTAATCTTGTTGGCAGTCATGATACTATACGCATCAAAAGACGCCTTGACGATGATTCTAGACGGGTTAAACTCAGTTATTTATGGATGTTTTTATCCAGTGGAGCACCGAATATTTATTATGGAGATGAAATAGGATTAACAGGAGAACATGATCCTGACAATCGACGATGCATGATTTGGGATCAAAAACAACAGGATTTGGATTTTATGAATTTCACTCAATCTATGATCCGCTTAAGAAAACAACATCCTTCTTTTATCGACTATGACTATCATTTCTTGCCATCAAACATTCTCATCTTTGAAAAAAACAAGGAAAACGATGATATTTTGGTTCTTATAAACAATGGAAATTCAGTAGAAGTCAATATTCCTGATAGAATTTTTGGTTCGTACATAAATCTTTTAACTTTAGAAAAAATCATACTTCATGATAAAATCAATATAGAAGCATTTGAGTTCTTATTGCTTCAAAGGAGTTTTGATTAATGAAATCAACAATTCGCGATGTAGCAAGAAAAGCAAACGTCAGTGTATCAACCGTTTCTAGAGTCATTAACCAAAAAGGTTATGTACACGAAGATACGAAAGTATTGGTCAATAAAATCATCGAGGACCTGGGATTTATTCCCAATCAACTTGCGCGCAGTCTAACCAGTCGTAGCTCAAAAATCATTGGAGTTATCGTTCCTCATATCGGTCCATCATTTTATGGGGAATTATTAGAAGGTATTGAATCTCAAGCAGCGGCATATGGGTATAAGATTATGTTTTGTCATACCCAAGATGATCCAGATCGCGAACTTGAGTATTTAAGATTCTTTGAGCAGTACAATATCGATGGATTAATCATCGCATCCAATTTTTCGAATCGCGATAAACTTGCTGAGCTTAATATTCCTGTTGTTACCGTAGACCATATATTGGATGAAAATATTCCATCTATTACTTCAGATAATGTCAAAGGTGGTGCATTAGCTGCCAAAAAACTGATAGAAACTGGAGCAAAAAATATACTTGTTTTTAGAGGACCATCCTTTTTATTGACGACAATGGAGCGTACCATTGGTTTTCTTAATGAAATCAAATTACATGGTCTGTTTGCTGATATCTTTGATTTCGACTTAATCAGTCCTGATGTGCGTTTAATTGAAGAAATATTAAAAAATAATCCTCAGGTTGATGCTATCTTCACATTTTCTGATACACTAGCAATTCCAACCTTAAATATTTTACAAAAGCTAGGAAAACGTGTGCCTGAAGATGTATCTTTGATTGGATTTGATGATACACCTTTCAGTAAATGGGTGAAACCGTCGATTACAACAGTTCATCAATCCGTCAATTTTATGGGTAAACAATCATTCATCAATTTGACAAGATTAATTCGTGGTGTTGAACTTGAAAACTTACATGATATTATCGACGTAAGATTGATTGAAAGAGAAACTACTAAATAAAAGAAAAAAGCACTTTTTGCAAAGTGCTATTTTTTATACCTCAAAATAATTCCTGATAAAGGTCCTAATTTTGGTTTGATATAATAATCAAATTGATTTTTTTTGCCCTTATATGCTTTTAGAGGTAATCCATTATATAGATCACTACCAAAGTAAATTGCTTTATCACTATTAATTAATTCTACATAAGATCCAGGATATGGAACACCGACTTCATAGGATTCATGAACATTAGGAGTCATATTCAAAACGATAACTAGAGTTTCAATGTCGCTTCTTCTAATATATGCAAAAACACTTTGATTTCGATCATCAACAATAGACCATTCAAAACCTTTTGGGTCGTGATCATATTTGAATAGCGCATCATGATGTCTATAGACCTGAGCCAAATCCTTAAAGAAACGATTGGCTTGTTGATGTGCTGGATAATCAAATAGATTCCAATCCAATTCTTGTTGAAATGCCCATTCGCTGAATGAAGCAAACTCTTGACCCATGAATAATAATTTCTTTCCAGGATGTGTTATCCACAACGACAATAACAAACGCCAATTCGCCATTTTTTGAAAATAATCTCCAGGCATTTTATTGACTAGACTACCTTTCATATGAACAACCTCATCATGTGAAAAAGGCAATATAAATTGTTCGTTAAATGCGTAGACTAAGCCAAATGTAATCTTATCATGATGAAATTTACGATGAATCGGATCCTCTTTAAAGTATTTGAGAACATCATTCATAAATCCCATATTCCATTTGTAGTTAAATCCCATACCACCTGTATCTACAGGATGAGTGACTTGAGGATAATCTGTTGAATCTTCTGCCATGAATAATACACGATCATCTTTTCCAAAAAGGTGGAAGCTTAATTGTCTAATAAAATTGATTGCATCATGATTGATGCCATTTTCTCTATTTCCCAAATAGTAAATCAAGTTGGATACTGCATCAATTCTGTAACCATCTACATGAAAATAATCCATCCAAAATGATAACGCTGATAGCATGAAACTACGTGTGATACCTTTGGAGAAATCGAGATTATCAGTGCCCCAAGTTACATTCTCTCTTCTCTGACTATCATTAAACTCATAAAGTGGTGTCCCATCAAAAAATGATAACCCGTGAGCATCCTTGCAAATATGGCCAAGTACCCAATCCATAATGACACCAATTCCAGCTTCGTGCATCCGATCGATAAAATACATTAAATCTTTTGGACTTCCGAATCTAGATGTTGCAGCAAAATAACCAGTGCCCTGATACCCCCATGAATCATCAAGTGGGTATTCATAGATTGGCATGAGCTCAACATGTGTAAATCCTTGATCAAGCACGTAAGCAGCTAATTCATCAATGACTTCATTGTAAGGTTTAAATTGTCCATATTTTCTACGCCAAGATCCTAAATGCACTTCATAAATAAGAAGTGGTTGCTCATAACTTTTCTTTTTTTCAAGCGACCAACGCTGATCATGCCATACATAACCATCTAAATCACAAACTTTAGAAGCAGTCTGTGGTCTAACTTCCGCAAAAAAACCAAATGGATCAGCTTTAAATAGCACACGACCATTTTCAGTATGAATCTCATATTTGTATGTTGCCCATTCATAATTTCCAGGGATTTCAATTCTAAATATCCCTAAATGATGAATTTTAGTTAGAACATGTTTCCATCCTTCATAACCGTTGAAATCGGATACCAATCTGACTTCTCTAGCGTTTGGAGCATAGACTGTAAATTCTGTTGCAATGCCTTTCTGATGATGCACTAAGTGAGCACCCATGATGTTGTAAAGATTAGATGATCTGCCTAGCAGAAACTCATCAACTTCAAAATCAGAAATAATTCGCATCAAATCCCTCCTTTATTTTTTAGAATGGATAATATAAATGCCTGGTTTATCTACATATATATAGTTATCTTCCGAAAGTGCTTTTTGAGATGGAAATATCAGTTCTCCATTTAATAAGGGCAGTTTTTCAATCTCAAAATGATTTTTAATATAGTGAACAAGAATTTCTTTTTCATTTTCCAATTTATAAATGATTAATTGATTTTCTTTAGAAATCTTTATAGATTGATTGAAGGTCGTTTGACGATATAAACTGTATTTCTTTCTTATTTTGAGTAATTGCTTTAATTTTTTGACGCCTTCTTCTTTAATATTCCAGTGAATTTGATTAATCTCATCGGGGCTATTATATGAATTTTCTACACCTTTTTTCGAGCGATAAAATTCTTGTCCTGCGTGATAGAAAGGTACACCTTGTGATATAGCAATCAAATGGTTAGCAAAATCTTGACAAACCTTGAATTCCGGATTTTCATAACCACACGATAACAGCATTTTATCGTAGTAAGTCAAATTGTCATGACATTCGACATAATTAATGGACTGATTGGGAGATAAAAACAGATGAGGTGATCCAACAATAGCTTCCATTGCTTTATGTAATAAATGCTTATTTCCCATAGCAAATCCCAACCCAGGTCCATGCAATTCACCTTTTATCGTGTTTCGATAAAAATCATTGAAGTGTCCAATCGTTGGAAACTGATTTTGATTATACATATTTGATCGATGTTTGGATGGTACTTCGTTTGCCATATTCCAACCTTCACCATATAGCATAATATGAGGATTGATTTTTTTTAAGTCTTTATCAATCTCTAGCATTGTATCAACATCTAGAAGTCCCATGAGATCAAATCTGAAACCATCAATTTTATAATATGTCGCAAAATGGATCAAACTATCAATAATCATTTTTCTAACCATGAAATTTCTGGTTTCAACGTCGTTATCCAAATAACACGCATGCGTCATATGAAATTGACTGGTATGTCGATAGAAATAACCAGGCACGATTTGATCGTATGGGAATGTTAAATGATTAAATACGTGGTTATAGACGACATCCATATTGATACCAAGCTTATTTTGATGGGCATGATTGACGACTTTTTTCAATCCGTTGATTCGATCATATGGGTCTTCAGGATTCTTACTAAACCATCCATCAACACAAAAATATTGGCTTGGATTGTATCCCCAATTATAAAAATCTGTCTTTGCAATATCATCGACATCCTCAAAATCAAATACAGGTAACAGTTGAAGGTGTGTCATCCCTAGTCTTTTAATATATTCTATGACTGAACCTTTCAGTTTCTTACTTCTTTCAATCAAGCCTTCAAATAGACCTTTTGATTCAACATCCAAATGAATTGACATATCTCTGACATGTCCTTCGTAAATAACGGTATCAACATAGTTCTTAACCTTGATTGGTGATTCAATCATAGACATGGTTTTATCCCAGTCTATAATGACATTATTTTTTCCATTGGAGGCTACTGCGTAGGGATCATTAACCCTATTGAATGCATTGACTAATCTGATTTTATACTGATATGATAATCCTTCTAGGTCGCCTTCTACCTTTGCTGTCCAAATGGGTTCTTGATATATCATTGGGTATTCATCATTTTCTATAACAACAAATATCTCTTTAGCAACTGGTGAAAATAGTGCAAAATTTGTATAATTTTGATGATACTCATAACCAAGTTTTCCAGAATAACGAAATTTCTTTTCAAATTCTTTTGTTACTGCAACTACACCGATTTCCAATGGATAAGATTGACCATTGATGACTATTGCGTCATTGAGGTGAAGTAAAATTGACTTTTCAGTCGAAAAAAACTGATTAAACCCATCGTCTTTTAACCAGTTCGCTTTATTTTGATCAAGTTCGATTTGATAGATGTGTTCCTTACTTTCTATGCGAAGTAGATTCAAACCGTCAATAAAAATTCTCATTTTATATGTTCCTTTGTTGTATCGATAATCATCGGTTGATGATTCAACTCTATTTTACCATGAGAAACACGTATCACTTCATTATTGAGTATGTTGAGATACTCACCATCTTTGAGAGGCACATCAATTTCTTTGCTGTTTTCCAAATTAAAGATACCTAGTAAAAATTGATTGATATCAGAGTAGGAAAGAACTGCAACATCTGTTGTGTGATGCATATCAAAGTTTCCTTCAACAAAAATTTGGTTTTTCTTTAATTGCGACAATTTTTGAATGAATGGTTCGATAGATTGATTTGGCTGCCATTTGATGATGTCGTTTTCAAAAAGATTAGGCAAATGATCAATCTCATGTTCTTGACCTCCATAAATAAAAGCGGATCCTTTAAGAAAGAACATTAAAGCCATCATTTGCATAAAATGACTGTGATCTCTAACCTTGCTTCTTAAACGTTGTTGATCGTGGTTTTCAAAGCTTCTCAGTTTAATGTAATTTTTAGGATAAATGACTTCTTGGCGATAAATTTCTTCCAACCAACGTGACAATTTCTTTCCATCTTTCAAATAATCATCCATATAATCAAAGATGTCATAGTCATAACAAATGTCAAAAGCATCATACATTTGTGAGTCGCTGGAACAATCAAATCCTCTGTTTCGTAGATATTTGATGAAACCGTAATGAACTGATTCAGTAAGCCATATCATATTCGGATTGATTTTTTCTACTTCTTTTCGTGCTTCCATCCAAAAATCGATAGGTAACAATGGTGCGACATCGCATCTAAAACCATCAACGATAAAAGCCCAATATTTAAGTACATCAATCAAATAATCCCAAACAGGTCTTTGATTGAAATCAAAATCTGTAATATCACTCCAATCACCGATTCTGTTGGCAAATTCACCTTGATCATTTTTATAAAACCAACTTGGTTTCTCATGAACCAGGACTGAATCTCTTGAAGTATGGTTAAAGACGATGTCAATCATCACCTTCATACCTTTTTGATGTGCTGAATCAACAAGCATTTTAAAATCTGCTAGTGTGCCAAACTGTTCGTGAATGCCATAATAGTCAACAATGGAGTAAGGACTACCCTCAGCCCCTTTGCGTGCTTTTTTTCCAATAGGGTGTATGGGAAGAAAATATAAGATGTCAACGCCTAAGGCTTTTATTCGATCAAGGTCATCTAAAACACCTTCAAAATTTTGTTTTTTTGAATGCTGTCTGACAAAGACTTGATAAAAGGTTGCTGATCTTAAATTAAGATTGGTTTGTTTAGCCATAAAATCACCTCTTAAAAGTTTATTTTCTTAAGCTTCCATAATTCTCTATTATATTGCATTACTGTTCTGTCAGATGTGAAAAACCCTGAATGTGCTATATTGGCGATTGACATGGACAACCATAAAGAGCGGTCTTTGTATGCTTCATTTGCTCTTTCGTGTGCATCGACATATGCATTAAAATCCTTTAAAACGAAGTAATAATCACTGTTAAGTAATGCATTTAAGATATAATCGAAATGTTGTGGATTGGAATCAAGTTTTCTAATTAAGCTAAATGCGTTTTTGAGTCTCCCATCCTTATCAAAAATTTCTCTTGGTTTGTAATGATTATGTTCATACATATTGGTAACTTCTTCAGCTGTTAAACCAAAAATAATTTCATTTGCTAAGCCTGCTTTTTCGACAATTTCAACATTTGCACCATCCATAGTACCAATAGTAATCGCACCATTCATCATAAATTTCATATTTCCAGTTCCACTTGCTTCTTTTGTCGCTGTCGAAATCTGTTCAGACAAATCAGCAGCTGGCATGATGTATTCTGCATAAGTAACATTATAATTTCTGACAAAGACAACTTTCAACAAATGATTTGTTTCTTCATCATGGTTGATAACATCGGCGACTGTATCAATAAGTTCAATGATTTTCTTTGCCATTTGATAGCTAGGTGCTGCTTTCGCACCAAAAATGAAAGAATGTGGATAATAATTTGCTTTAAATTCAGCATCACTCTTAAGTCTCTGATAAACATAGATGATCTGAAGGATATTCATCAGTTGTCTCTTATATTCATGAAGTCGCTTAACTTGAATATCAAAGATGCTATTCACATCAAGTAAAATGCCTTGGTCTTCAAATATATAGTCTGCCAATGCTTGTTTTTTTGCTTGTTTCATTAGATCTATTTTTGTTTGTGTATCTTGATCTAGTCTCATCCAATCAAGTAATTCAAGTTTTCTTAGATCATTTCTCCAATCGGAACCAATTTTTTCATCAAGAATATTAACCAATTCATGATTGGTTTGAATCAACCATCTTCTGTGTGTAATGCCATTGGTTTTATTGTTGAACTTTTTAGGGTATAATAAATAGAAATTTTTCATTTCTTGATGTTTCAAAATCTCTGTATGCAATTCAGCAACACCGTTGACGCTAAATGATCCATAAATACAAATATGAGCCATGCGTACGTGATTTTGTCCAATGAGACTCATCAGATACATCTGTTCGCGATTGAAACGACCATCTGATTCAAGTACAAGTTTAAAACGACGATTCATTTCAGCAACGATTTCATAAATACGTGGCAATAAATTTCTAAAGATTTGAATATTCCATTTTTCTAGTGCTTCAGATAAAATGGTGTGATTTGTAAAAGCACAAGATCTAGTCACGATATCCCATGCATCATCATATCCAATCATTTCTTCATCCATCAATATGCGCATCATTTCAGGAATGATTAACGTTGGATGCGTGTCATTGATTTGAAAAGTGAAAAAATCGGGAATCAATCTGACATCTCTACCCATATTTTTATGTTCAAGAATTGCTCCTTTAATCCCTGCAGCACTAAACAGATATGATTGCATCAATCTTAAGGTTTTTCCATCATCCGTTGAATCATCAGGATATAAAGTATCAGAGATGCCCTTCACCATTGTCATGTATTTTTGATCTTGAACATTGTGTTTTTCACTTGGTTCAGTTGACCATAATCTTAAAGCCGTGACCACATGATTATGATCACCTACGATTTTAACATCATAAGGTACAGCTTTTATCCACACTGGATTAATTAATTTTGTATTCTCAACATAACCAAACAAAGGAATATCAATAGATTCATCTGGTTTTTTTTCTTCCCAAATAAATGGTTGGTCTAACCATGAATCAGGCAATTCAACTTGTTTATGATTAATGATGTCTTGCTTGAAAAAACCATGTTGATAACGTAGGCTATTACCATATAGTGGTAATCTTAATGAAGCAGCAGAATCCAAGAAACAAGCTGCTAGTCTACCAAGACCACCGTTACCTAATCCAGCATCAGTTTCAGCGTGTTCTACTTCATTCAAATCAAGATTCATTTCAGAAAATGCTTCTTTAACAACATCATAGTATCCACTGTTCTGTAAATTGTTTGTGATCAAACGACCCATAAGAAACTCCATAGAAAAATAGATTGTCTTCTTTAAGTTCTTTTCTTTTACAAAAGCACATGTCTTTTCATAATCCTCATTTAATTGAGCATCAAGAAGTGTTGCCAATATTGTATATCTTTGATATAGCGTGGAATCTTTAAGTTCTATATTAAAAGTTTCTTTTAGACCATCCAAAAAAGCTATTTTGAAGGAATCTTTGTTTTTCATTGTATCTTGCATCATAATACTCCTTTATAATAATATATATTATTATTCTACCACATATAGCGGTTTTCTTGCCAATGATACCGATTTCATATTCAAAAAAAAAGGATGATTTCTCATCCTTTTGTAGCACCAGCCATAATACCTTCGATTAAATAGCGTTGGAATACCATATATAAAATTGTAATTGGTATACCAACCAATAAAGCGCCAGCAGCAAATGCTGAATAATGTCGGTATGTTTGGTCATTAATGAATCTAAATAATCCAATTGCAAGTGTCCATTGCTGTGTAATATCATAATCTACAGGCGCACCTGCTGGAGAAAATCTTAATAGATAACCTGGCAACAAATAATCCATCCATGGACCCATAAACATCGATACTGCAACAAATGTCAAAATCGGAACCGCAAGTGGAAGAATGATCTTAATGAATATCTGGAACTTACTTGCCCCATCAATCATTGCTGATTCATCCAAATCCTTTGGAATTTGTGATAAGAATCCTTTGATCAACCATAAATTACCTGGAATACTTCCGCCAATATAAAGAATACTTAACATCCGCGGTTGGCCAAGCAAGCCAAACTTCCAGAATAAAACATACATCGCAATCAATCCCATGAATGAAGGGAACGCTTGTAGAACAAGAATGGTTAATAACCCAGCTTTTTTACCTTTGAAGCTAAATCTTGCAAATACATAAGCAGCTCCAGTAATTAAGAAGGTTCCGACAAACATGTTGATCAGTGCAATACTCAATGTATTGGCATACCATGTCGTAAAATTCGTTTCATTGAACAAATATCTGAATGCTTCAAATGTTGGCTGATCTGGCCAAATTTGGTTTGGAATATCAGTTCTGATATTTGCAAATGCCATACCGAAAATATAGACGACAGGAACGATAACAATCACAGCAACAAATGTAATTTCAGCATAGACGAATATTCTAGAAATCATATTTGATATCTTGAATACTTCTTTAATGGCTTCCTTTGAAGCATTCCTTAATTTTGGTTTGTTTTTATAATATAAGAATCCATAAACTGGAATGAGGCCCATGAGACCAACCTTGATGCCTATATATCCCTTTTTACTTGCATAATCGACAACTGTACCCTGATGAATAAGAAATAGAATGATAATCAAAAATACAGAGAAAAGTGTTTGAAGTAATGCATTATTAAGAGATAAGACAAGAATGGTTGATAAAGGAACCATAATAATGATGAAGAGCAACCATAATCCACCATATAAAGCAATTCTTTTTCCTAGTATTTCCAAACTAAATAGGTGTTCTAATTCACCCTCTTCAATCAGTCTTAAGGCTTCTATCTTTTTGTAATAATTATAGCCATAGACAGGTACTAAACAACGAAGACGAACTTTTGTTCCTTCATACCCTTTTTTCATTGCGTAATCATAAATAGTTCCCATATTAACAAGTAGAGCAAGAACAACAACATAAATAATTAAAAAATATAATAGTGTCATGGTCTTAGTCCTCCGTAAATGCTCTTGTTCTTGATAGGTTCCAAGCTGTTATTGAACCTACAAACAAGAAGATGAGTACTGAGAAAACTGACGCCATATTATAAGTTGAATAGTCAACAGTCAACTTATAAATCCATGAAATCAAAATATCGGTATCACCGGCAAATCCTCGACTGGCGTGACCGGCGTTCGGTCCTCCACCTGTAATAAAGTAAATGACCCCGAAGTTATTAAAGTTACCCGAGAATGTCATAATTAAAATCGGTGCTGTTGAATAAAGAACAAGGGGCATTGTAATCAATGATATCTTTTGGAATCTATTGGCTCCATCAATATCAGCAGCTTCATAAAGTGTCGCATCAATAGCAGTCATAACACCTGTCATCAAAGCCATAAAATAGGGGAATCCTAACCAAATATTAACTATGACGAGTGTTGCTCTAACAAAGGTCGGATTAAATGGATTTGTAAACCATTGAATGTTATCCTGTCCTAAATATAGCAGTCTGCTGAATCCAGTTAGCGATTCAAAACTAACACCAAGCATACCCAAATTATGAAGAATATTATAAATACCAATGTCTTGTAAAAATGCGTTTATAAAGCCAAATTCATTAAACATTACAGAAAATACCATCTGTGATAATAAGGCTGGAATCGCCCAAGGCAATATCATTATTGTACGCCATAATTTTCTAAATACAACATGTTCACTATTCAAAACAAGCGCTTGGAAGAATCCACCAAAAAATACGGTGAAAGTGGATAAAACCGCCCATATAACTGTCCATCCTAGCACACGCCAAAATGCCTGTCCAAATGAGGATCCAAGACCCGAAGTGAAATTAAATAACGCAAAGAAATTATCTAAGCCTACCCAGTCAAAGGTATCTAACATCGATGCATTACCTTGAATATTTGTAAATGCGATAATAAAACCAAAGACAATTGGCATGATTGATATGAATGCCAAAACAAACATCGCAGGTGACAAAATAATATATTCGAAACTGCTTTCGTAAACATCTTTAAAATAAGCAACATCCTTGAGTACTTTTTGTTTTAATCTCTTTTTCTCACTTACTTTATATGCATCTCTAATGCCCCATAACATGAAGATAAAGAACACGAGAGATAGAATAACACCGATAAGTCCTTCTAAGAGTAACATCAGTGAGACATGTCCTTGAATAGGAATAGAGTCAAGTACGGATATTTGAGGTAATAATTGATAGGAACTATTTGAATTACCGATCATAGCATCCATTAGGGCTGCATGCCCGGTAAAGTCAACTTTTTTTGCTATACCGAGTGTTCCTACCGCCCAATATCCACGAACAAATAACCCAGCTTTATCATAAAAGAAATTATTATAATCAGTTTCGAAAAGGTCTTTTGTTTCAGGATTTAAATTGAGGTACACCTTAATCATTAATCTCGTATAGTCACTGTTGGTGTATTGATTCCATGATACAGAATAAGTGTAGAGCATGGCTTGTCTAAAGACAT